>Ga0210023_1001387_pt1 | contig 17094 bp, 14 predicted proteins | sample CryGeymeta201524_FD_183987 | JGI IMG/M metagenome (GOLD analysis project Ga0210023, IMG submission 183987) | Groundwater microbial communities from Crystal Geyser aquifers in Utah, USA - Crystal Geyser metaG 2015-24 (SPAdes) (version 2) | ecosystem: Environmental > Aquatic > Deep subsurface >... | reverse complement strand
CAAGCAAGAGTTCTGCATTGTAATTCAAATGGGTAATATCACCGGCTTTTGTAAGTGTCAGGTAACCTAAAGGTGCACAATCATACAATTCAGTATATTTTGTTTTTGCCCGTTCTGCCCTGCCATTAGCCAGTTTAAGCTCGTCATTTTGCATTTCCAGTTCAACCTGGTGCACTTCAAGCTCGTGAATAAGTCTCAAATTATTGTACTCGTTTAATTCTGATTTTTTAACTCTATTATTCAGCAACATCTCTGCTTTTTGACGCAGGCTACCGGTTTTGTTTTCTGTTTTATTTTGATCCATATTGGGTTGTCAATAGTATATTTTAATTCTATGCTGATGGCAGTACCAATTTTGTCATTACTGTAATGCTTCCAATTCAATTTGCCTTAAAGTCAATTGCGCTGAGAAATATATATTTAAAGTTGGCGCTACATTATATAGTTATATTCTTCAAACTGTCAAGTACTCCAAATACATTGAGCAACCAAATCACCAGAATGATTACAACCACTGCATTAAGTATGTTTTTAATGGTGCGCTGCATGGGTATATAACTGTTTACCAGCCAAAGTATAACCCCGACAACAACAATTACGATAAGAATAGTTAAAATTGGCATGATGATAAATTTTTTACTTGTACAAAATCGTACAGTGCAAAGGTCAACCTTCCAACACTAAAAAATATTACATAATTTCAGTAAAGAGTTACATAATTCACACATTTGGCCCCGATCTGGATACTGGATGCTTGATTCTGGATGCTTGATTCTGGATACTGGTCACTGGAAAACTTGAAAATTGGTTATTGAATTATTCATTATTGGATATTTTAGTTTTGTCCTTCGTCACGGGTTACAGGTTCTTATTTCTTATTCTTTATATTCTTAATTTTCTTCTTCATTTTGTTTTAAAATTAGCTGTTTTTTAATGTAATGCAAACCTCGTTAAAAATGACAATCAGCTTACTCTTCGTTGCAAACGAGGGGTAGTTGGGGAGATTCCTCATTCCGCTGCTCTCCATTCGGAATGACAACCGTCAGTTGCAGAGGGGGGGAGGGCAGGGTGGCTTCGCTGCCCTGCCCCCCAATTACCATAACGGCACTGTCATTCCGAGCGAAGCGAGGAATCCCACTAACAAAGACTAACAAAGACCGCAGCAGCGGTTGCGAAGCGAGGAATCCCACCTTTTGAAAATAAAAACAGAATGAAAATAAAAGAGACAATACGAAAAACAATGAATAAAAGAGAGATTCCTCATTCCGCTGCTCTCCATTCGGAATGACAACCGTCAGTTGCAGAGGGGGGGAGGGCAGGGTGGCTTCGCTGCCCTGCCCTACCCCCCCAAGGAACCTGGTTACCGGTTTCTTGCTCCTAAAAAAGTGATTTGATAAACATTGAAATTGGATCAGTTTGTAACAAAGTATTGATTTAATACGTAAAAATCGAAACTGATGGAAAACGAAAAAACAATTGAAGTACTCAACAAACTTGTTAAAATCAACAACGACAGAATTGAAATATATGAAACCGCTGCTAAAGAAATTAACGAACAGGATTTAAAAATCTTGTTTTCTAAGTTTGTTCAAACCAGCTTGTTATTCAAACAGGAATTAATAAACGAAATTTATAAGTTGGGTGGCATTCCAACCGAAGGTGCAAAACATACAGGTAAATTTATCTGTGAGTGGATGGATGAAAAAACGTCCCATGCCGCTAACGATTTTAAGGCCATTCTCAAATCGTGTAAAAAAGGCGAGAACCAGGCAATTAACATATATAAAAATGTATTAACAGAGGATTTGAAGCATTTAAAACTGACTCAACAAAGCATGATAAGGAACCAATATTCCTTAATCCAATGCAGCCGCAACACTGTAAAATTAATTCGTCACGTGATGGTGTAATTAAACTTTATAAAAAATATACCCCATCTTGGCAGGTAAAAAAATAGTTGTCGGCTGACATTTTTTGTTCATTTTGAAATCAAATTTTCCTTGCTGAACGAATCGAGTGAAAAAATAAACCGAATCCTGTTTTTAAATGGCCCGCTTACCGAATCAATATTTTTGGAAACCACGAGTGGAATATAAATCTCGAAAAGATCCCAGAATCCTGTTTTTATTCCTGCCTCAAAAAAGATAGGTGAATTGTTGCCGTTTCCAAAACCATGATCATTCAGCAGAAGATTAACAAATGGTTTAACCGGCAACCACTTGTTTATTTTGGGAAGAGTACTGGTGAAAGATAAAGAAATTAACCAGCGACTGTAACCCAGACTGTCATTTACTGCCGAAACCAGGTTTCCTTCGGAAAGTGTCATCTGGCGCGAAAAAAAGTTATCGGGGAAAACTGCAAAACGGTCGGGGTACGATCCCTGGTAAAGATATTGTTCGCGGCCACTTCGCCCACCAGCCGAAAATGCGTAAAATGGAATATCCGATTCGTTTCTGAGCATTGTTCCGGCGAATAACCTGATATCCAATCCCTGGTTTTGCCCGTAATAGCTGACTTTGTAATTCAACTCAACCGAAGTTTTCCGGTATGAATTTCCGGTTTCCAGGTTAGCCTGCAGGCTGAATGGATTGCTTAACCGCTGCTGTTCCAACCGGTATCCAAATTGCAAAAACGAGTTCATTTCGGCTTTTTGTTCAAGTTCAATCTGATAAAGGCTGGAGGCTGCAAAATAATTTCCGGATACTTTTTGGGTCAGTGTGGAATTCATATTTTTATTTCTGAAATAAATGTCCACACCGGTTTTTAATTTTTGATAGTTCTGATTTCCCGGAGCGCCGTATTGTGTTCCTTCGAGTGAGATTGTCGCCTTCCGGATAAAATTTTGAAAAGGCATGATGTTGTAGGAAACCCGGCCAAATCCGGCCAAATCGTTGTTGCCAAATGCATAAAACGGCATTACCATATATTCAAACCGTTTTGGCAGAATAAAACCATTGTGCAAAGCTATACCAGCCATAAAACCGTTTTCGCGGGTCCAGTTTACAACAGGAATATACATTAACGAGCGTTTCTCAGGGTCTTCAACAGAAAAAAGTATTTGTGTCAGCACAATATCTGACTTCGGAAAGATGCCTGTTTTTTTGATGTTGTTGTTTAACCGGCAAATTTCGGGAGAGTTACGTTCATGGTCAATTTTTATGTCTGTATAATTACCCGGCGGAATTTCGATCCATTTATGTCCCTCAAAGCCATCCACCCATTTTTCAAAAAAGGTTGAATCTTTGGTTATCCCCGAAATCACAATGGGTGAAGTTAGTTCTCCTTTGTTTTTTACCAAAAGTTGATGGTTTTTCAGTTCAACTATTTTATAGTCCATTCGTTTGGTTGTTCCAATTAAATCATCGAAAAACCAGTTTAAATCTTTATTGGTTTGGGTTTCAAATTCGTTTCGCAGATCATTTGGATGAGGATGTGTGAAAATCAGCTTCCGGTAATATCCGCGCATGGCCGAGTCAAAAACAGAATCTCCGAGGTACGCCCTCAGGTAGTTAAAAGCCATATCGGCTTTATTATAAATCATTACGCCATAATTGATATCGCTGTAATCGGTTGCCGGCAGGTTAATTGGTTGTTCGAGGTTGTTGCGTGCCTGTACGAGTCGCTCCAGTTCCTGCATCCGCTGTATCGGCATTTGATCGATATTCAGGAATTTGGCCATTTTCTTTTTTCCCACAAAAACTTCCCAGAGTTTTTTATCCGGGTATTTTTCGTTCATATAACGGGTTGTGTACGCGCTGGTCAGTCCTTCGTCCAGATACGGATATTGCCTTTCATTAAAACCAAGGGCGCCATAAAACCAGTTATGGCCAATTTCGTGGGTGATAACTTCATCGAGCGAATAAGCGCTCTCAACCATGCCAATCACCGAAATGCCCGGGTATTCCATTCCCAGTCCGGCACTCAGGGCGCTTTGCACAACGGTATAACTTTCGTACGGATAATCGCCAATATGTGCAGAATAAAAAATTATCGCATCATTTACATATTGCAGCGCATCTTTCCAGAGTTCGGCCTGTTCGCTTGTAAACATCGCCCAGGTTGTAATTTCCCGGCCCGATTCCGGCAACTTCACCTTTCCTTTTGAAACATGGAAACGTTTATCGGCAAACCAGGCAAAATCGTGAACCTGATTTGCTGCGTAACGCAATGTTTTTGTCTGTTTCAATGAAGTGGGGAAACGGGTTCCTGCCAGGTCAGTTTTTTTGAACCAGACAGTATCTGAGGCAAGTTTATCGAGCATTTCAATTTCAGGCTGATTTTGAAGGTTTCCGGTTGCGCCCACAATGTAATTCGCCGGAAGTGTAATATTTACCTCGAAACTGCCAAATTCGGAATAAAATTCTCCCTGGTCGAGATACGACATTGGATGCCAGCCGTCATGGTCGTAAACTGCCGGTTTTGGATACCACTGCGATATTTGATAAGATTCTCCAATATGACCTAATCTTGACGTTACCCCTTTGGGGATTTTTACGCGAAAGGGTGTTGAAATTATAATTGAGTCACCTGGATTCAGCGGCGCATCAAGAAAAACCTGGCAAATATCGGGCTGGCCAGGCAACAAATTCCACCGGACCTGATTTCCGTTAATTTCAAAATTCAGTGAATCAATTGAGCCTTTTAATTCAGGATCAGTAAATAACCTTTGCTTCCCGTTTAACCTGAGTAACTGTTTGGCCAAAGGAGTGTCATTATTTGAATAAGCGTTTGGCCATAAATGAAACCAGATAAAATAAAGTGTGTCGGGTGAATTGTTGATGTATTTAATTGTTTCGAATGCATTTAGTTCGTGAAGCTTATCGTTCAGAGAAACCTGAATATTATAATTGACTTCCTGTTGAAAACAGGTCTGAGAAAATGCCTCAGGAATTGACCAAAAACCAAAAAGGCAGATAAAAATTATCTGCCTGATTCGGTATTTTGGGACATGGTAAATCATTAATTTTTGTTTTTAAACCAACAGACTACCATCATATTCATTCAATGCTATCTGAAGGAAGAATTTAAGAGGATCAAACCAAAAGGATAATTAAGATAATGATTAAAACCAGCGCAGCGCCACCAATATAAACAGTTCCACCGGCTTTTTCAACATTCTTTTTAATATCCCTGAGTTCTTTTCTTAACTCACTCTTTTCCTTTAACGACATCTCTGATTTATCCAGATTACGGATTTCTTCAACACGATTTGTTAAACGGTTCAATTCTACTTCAGAAAGTGCATTTTCCGTTTTAACCGGAACTGCAGAAATATCTGAATTCGATTTTCTGTCGGCTTTATTTGCAAAAGCAAATGTCGAACTCATGGTGAAAATCAGTACGATTACAAAAAAAATGGTCTTTTTCATTTTGTGATTTTTTAAATTATTTAATATTAAAGTGAATCAAATATTTTGCGTAATTCATCTTTCGACTTGCCAAGCTTTATTTGAAGTTTACCAAACATTTCGTCCTTTTTTCCTTCTTCATACATCAAATCGTTGTCTGTTAAAACTGCAAATTTCTGTTTGAGCTTGCCTTTCTGCTCATTCCAGTTTCCTTTTACTTCTGTCTTATTCATAATCTTTATTTTTTATTTCCTCAACTGGAGGAACAGTTGTGAAATAATTTTCACAGTTCAAATTTCGGCAGATAATTGCTTTAATGTGTTACATAATTCCTTGTAAATATTACAACATTCACACATTACTGTCAAAAAAAGAAAGAGACCATTTTCGGTCTCTTTCAAAATCACACACAAAAGAATCTGTGCAAACTCACCTCTCCGGTATAATATCTATGACAACGGTACGGTTGTAAAAACGTTCTTCAGGAAATTTGTTGTTGAACGGAGCCAGATTTTCATCTTCGCCAAATCCGTGAACTTCAAATTTAACATCGGTTCTGTTGACTTTGGCCAAAGCTTTTTCCATAATACCTTTTACATCATTTGCCCGCGCAAGTGATAATTTCAGGTTAATATCTTCACCACCAATAATATCGGTATGGCCATGTATTATAGCCGATCCGTTTTTTGGAATCTTTGGAGTTACAACTTCGGTAAGATATTTATCGTACATCGCAATGGCTTCAGAGTTATTGAATTCGTAAATAACGCTGAATCTCATCATTTCCTCTGCAGCAGGCGGCGTCCAAAGTACAAGGTGCGCATTGGTTTCTTTTTTAATCACCTTACCACTTTTGGTTTGTCCGGTCATGGTAACTTTGTAGTCACCTTCAGGACTTGAACCTAAAATAGTTTTGCCTGGAATGCTTACCGATTCCTGGGTATAAGGTCCAAATTTCTGAACTTTTCCCTGTTTGTCAGCCAATTCCATCGACCATGTAGTGAATGCTTTGTCGGCGCCGGTAACATTAAATGTGGTATAACTGTCAATTGGCGCTTCCTGAACGACTTCGATTTCAACAGGTTTGAGCGGTACATCATTACCACTCTGGAACTCCATCAGCAATTCAGGAGAACTGCTTGTAATTGAAACCCTGCGATCCCCTTCACGAAGTAAAGCCAATTCGAGTTGACCACCTGGTTGTTCCGATGGAATTACAGGTTTTAAACGACCTTCAGTTTTTATTCTTTCGGGAGCAATTGCAAATACGTCAACGAGATATTTTTTTGTCGATTCGGCCATTGTTTTTCCGTCAGAAACACCTTCCATTGACGATCCTGTCATCGTAACAGTTGAAGCAGGATTTTTCACCATACGGTCGCCAAGGATGTTCAGTACATTATAATAAACTGTCATCTGCCGTTTTGCACGACCCGTTAATTCCCTGGGCGTGAATACTTCCAATTGGTCTTCCCTGAAATCTTTTACCTGATCTTTCTGAAGTGATACATAACGAGCTGGAATTTCAGTTGACCCTTCGTTAAAAAATACGTAGTTACGAAGCGGGAATGTTTCCCTTACCCTGCGTTTTACCGGTACATTTTTAGGTGCATTAACTGCAAATGTAACATCAGGTTCAACCACAACTGCAACAACTGGTGGTGCGTAAACTACTTTATCTGCTATTTTTCTGCCATGGCCAAACTTAAGCGCAAGGCCTGCTCTTACAGTGGTTATGTTCCATGATTCGATTGAACGCGGGTCCTGTCCAAAATAAGGATGAAAAGCAACAAAGGGAGAGAGTACAGCTTGATTCTGTTTTGTATCTGCTGTAAGCGAAATGTCGTATCCGGCGCCGATTTGCACCGAGATTACGGATTTGTTTACATCTCTGAAATCACCATTTACATCGGGTCGGGCAGGAACATTTGGATAATCAGCACTAACACCTTCCTGGTAATTGAAACTTTTATCCAGATTGAAAGCCAGGCGCGGTCCGGCATAGATATAGAAATTTGATTTGAACGGGGCTAAACGTATGCTTGGTTCCACTGTGATATACGAAAGGCCGGTCTCCAAATCCGCCGGGCAGTTACAGGGTGATTGTACCTGTTCCCATGAACCTTTGCGGCTGTCGTATCCGGCCTGGATCATGAACCCCAGCAATGTTCCGGGACGATGAAACTCTATGAGCGGAGCGGCAAAAAGCCCGATTCCCTGGCCATCGCCAAAAGCTGTTCCAACCATAAACTCATTGGATAAATGCTGAGTGGTTCCCTCGTAGAAATTAAAGTTAGCGCCACCTGCCACACCAAACCACCACGATGGTGGTGTATAAGTTACTTTTGGAGTTTCCTGTGCCTGAAGAATTGACTGACCAACAGTTAGAACAAAAGTGCAGGCAATAACACTTTTAACAATCAGGTTATAAGGGAACCGCGCAGCGCGCGATCCCTTTTTGAAATTTGTTGTGGATATTATATTTTCCATGATTTTGTTTTTTTATTACGGTTTAACAACTGTGCTTGTATTCAGGGTAACTGCAGTCTGCGCCAGTAACCTGCCGGTAACCTTCGATCCTGTGTTAAGAGAGATTAGTGTTTTACTCATGATAGTTCCATATAATTCGGTATTTGTTCCAAGAACTGCCTGACCAGCTACAACCCAGGTTATATTTTTGGCTTGTGCACCTCCAATCAACTTCACTTTTGCACTCGACATTAAGGTAAGATCCTGTGCGATTTGGAAAACCCAGGTATCATTTGCACCACCCGATAAAGTAACACTGGCATCGGGGTCAAGTAAAACGCCTGTGCTCCATTTATATAATCCGGGAGCCAATGTAAGGCCGCTGATATTTCCGGCGCCCTGCTCCAAAACCGGAGCGGGAGTTATTAAATTGTTAGCGGTTGTGTATGCAGTTTCCATATCCGAAACTGCAACTGTTAACTTACTCGGAGTTGGCGGCGCATAATCTGAAGCATAAACTTTTCCGGTAACATGAGTTGCAATCGCAGTGTGCGATGACTCGCCATTGGTATCCATTATCAGGCCAAATCCGGTGATTGCCGCTGCTGCTGCCGGACTTACACCAATATCGCCCTGAACTGAAGTAATTCCTGTGGATGAAATTCCTGATTTTGTTAAGACTGAAAAATCACCCGCTGATCCCAAACCTACAATTGGACCAATTGGATTTTCTGCAGTAAAGCTCGCGGTAATATTTTTATGGTCGTTCATGGTAACTGACAATGGATTCTGCGCACCATTTGCATCGCCGCTCCATCCTGTAAATGTAAATCCTGAATTAGGTGTTGCAGAAAGTTGAACGATATCGCCATTATTGTAAGCTATTAAGTCTGGATTTTTTAAAACACTGCCGTTATTTGCTACCACATTTAATGTGAAGGTATTCGGTTGATTCTCCGTGAAGTTTGCGGTTATATCTTTTCTGGCATTCATGGTAACCGATAAAGGATTCTGAGAACCTGAAGCATCTCCAGTCCAGCCGTTAAATGTAAATCCTTCAGCAGGTGTTGCAGTAAGAACAACAACTTCACCATTAGTGTATTCGGTCTTAACCGGAACTTTCGCAACAGTTCCATTGACGGCGGTTACATTTAATGTATAGGTTTCAGCAACAATTGCGGTAAAATTGGCAACTAAGTTTCTGCCTGCATCCAACTGAAAAGCATAAGTTGCATCGGCAGATGCTATGTTCAGACCTTCAGTCCAGTTTGTAAATGTAAATCCGTTATTCGGAGTTGCAGTTGCGGTAACATTAGCGCCTGGTGTATAGGAACCGTCACCGGTTGTGTTTCCGCCTTCAGCAGGACTCGATGCTAAGCTAACTACAAGTTGTTGTGTGAAGTTTGCCACCAATGCTTTGTTCCCGTTCATGGTAAACTGATAAACCGGAGTTGTTGAAACCGGGGTTCCGTTTTGAGTCCAGTTGATAAATGAAAAACCCTCTTTAGCAGTGGCCACTGCATTTATTGTGGAGTCTTTTTTAAATGTGCCTGCTCCGCTGGTTGTTCCACCGGTAATTGGATTTGAAGATAAGGTTACCTCCGAAATGGTTGTGAACGACCACTTGTAATCTTCCATTAGGGATTGTCCTGATAAATCTTTGGCAAGAGTTTTAATTGTACCCGAATATAGTACATTAGGTAATAGTGGACTGGAGGGAGTGAACGTTGCAGTTAGTCCATTGTATGCAACTGTTCCAGCGACAGACGTGCTGCCTTGCTGAATAATAAATGATTCCTGTGTGATTGTTTCAGGAGCCATTTTTTCATTAAAGGTTGCTGAAATTACCTGATTAAGTGGTACATCAACAGCCTTGTCGGGAGAGATTGTTGATACCACCAGCGGGCATACGCCAATGGTAGCCTCATAATCGTCTTCTTTACAACCGGCAAAAAAGACAACCGAAGCAAAGGCAAGAATGGTTAAAATTTTTAGTTTTCTCATTTTTCTTAGAATTTTATAAATGGATTTGTTTAAGGGAGCAAAGGTGTAACCTTCTTTAATGGATAGTGTTACATAATTTTAGGATATAGTTGTATAATTCACACATTTGTAAAATATTAGAATTTACTATAAAAAAAAGTCCATGCCTTTTCCTCACATGGACTTTAACAGTACAAATGCAACCAGTATGCAACTTCAACCGGCTTTCAACCGATTGGTAATAATAGAATTTATTTTTTGTCAAGTGCAATAACAACGATTCCACCAACAACTAATACCAATCCAACTACTGGCGGCCATTTAACGCTGTGATTTTTTTCCTTGTTAATTTCAATCGGACCGATATCAACTACCTTTTCTTTAGTTACATAATTGAACCCTGTATATGCCAGCATAATTATTCCAATTACGATGAGCACAATTCCTATAGTTTTTTTCATTTCAATTTATTTTTTGTTGACTAAAATCTGTGACCAAGCGAAACACCGTAACCGGTATTTTTAAGTGTCGAATTTTCATTATAAATAATTTCTTAATCCCTGCTATTTGCCTCTTCAGAGCTATTCATGCTGTAACTTTGGAGCTGATTTTCAGTTAAAATCTGAATTTCGTTTAACTTGTTCCTGAGTTGCATCACATCCTGCTCTTCCATCGATTCCCATAAATCTTTTTTCCAGTTATCTGATTTTTTCTGATTAGCCATGTAAATGATATTAAGAATGTTAAACCTTTCGCATATTTACCAAAGGTAAGCCCGCAAAATCCCCAGGCTGTTACATAACTTTTGAAAATATTTACATTATTCACACATTTTTAGTGGTATTATTTCCCAGTGCCTAATAACATTACTTTTATTGTTTTTAACACTAAAATCATATCCTGCGATAAAGACCAGTTATCAATGTATTCCAAATCCAACTTCATCCATTCCTCAAATTGTATATTATTTCTTCCAGAAACCTGCCAGATACAGGTAATTCCCGGTTTCATGCTCAATCTTCGTTTTTGCCAGCGCTCATACATTTCCACTTCCGAAGGTATTGGCGGCCGTGGACCGACTACCGACATTTCGCCACGTAATACATTAAAGAACTGTGGAAGTTCGTCAAAGGAAGTTTTTCGCAGAAACCAACCTACCCGTGTTACCCGGGGATCCGCTTTAATCTTAAATACAGGGCCGGTCTGCTCATTTAGTCCAAGTAATGATGCCTGAAGCGCTTCTGCATTGGCAACCATGGTACGAAACTTAAACATAGGAAAACTACGACCGTTTAATCCAACCCGTTCCTGTTTAAAAAAAACAGTACCCCCGTCTTCAAACTTAATGGCCACTGCAATAATCAGAAAAACAGGAGAAATCAACAGGATTACGGTAAAACTGAAAAAGAAGTCAAAAGCGCTTTTTAATTTCAGCCCCAGGTAGTTATCGGGTGTATTCCTATAAGTAGTAAGCGGAAGTTGCTCAAGGAGTGAAAAACCAGACCTTTCCGACTGGCTTTGATGTTCTTTGGAAATATTTCCGGTGTAATGGTGAAAGGAAATGCCTACCTCAGCAAAAACGGAAATTAAACGCGAAATTTCATTCTGGTTGTTATCTGCTTTGCAATAAATTACCTCATCAAAGATTTCCTCATTCAGTAATTCTTCCAGCCGCTTCTTTTCGGCGATAATTTTAAACTGATCTTTATATTTTGCCTCTGTATTTTTGCAACTGGTCATAATTCCTTTAATGTTGTACCCCCAGTCTTTGATGTTAATAATTTTTTCGATGCATTCCGATGAACCCTCATCAGCAATTACCAATAGTTGTCTGACCCCATTTCTATGTCTTTCAAAAAATCGAATCACAGAGTAAAAAGACTTTTTATAGACAACCAGTACCAGTAAATATTAAGTTTTTTAAACATTATTTAATCTGTAACAAAGGTAAGCCTGTTTATAATTATAATTTTTACAAAACTTTTTAAAAGATTTGCATTATTCACACATTTTGAAAGGCTTTTAACTAAAAAAATGTGAGAATTATGTAAATCTTTGGCGCAATTATATAATTCAAATATTTGAAGGAATTACTAAATTTCGAATTAAAATAAAACGAAATGAAATGAGTAGAATGTTTTCATCAAACAGAACTGTAGTATATGTTATTGCAGTGGTTGTGGTAATTGTAGCGTTTCTGCTGTTGGGCGGCAAGAATTGGATGTCTGGTGCAATGCATGGCGGAGGGTCGATGGGCAATTTAAACTGGGTACAGATACTGATAAGTTTTGTCCTCGGTTTTCTGCTTGGGGTAGTTGTGTCGAAAAGGAAAAGAAAATGGTTGTAGCCCGATTGGATAAAAATCATACGGTATTCAAATTTGGGTGAGATCTACCGGTTGACTTTAAAGATAATTGTATAGTGTAACTTTAATCTAAAGAAAATTATATTTTTGATTTTCAAAAAATGGAATTTTAAAAAAAATGTTCATTTGAAAACTAAAAAAAAATTACCGGCAATTTCAATAGCCAAAATAAAAGAAACTACTGTTTCGAAACAAAGTAAGTTCCCGATAATTGGTATTGGCGCTTCCGCAGGTGGCCTGGAGGCGTTGGAACAATTTCTTGGAAGTGTACCCGATAAGAGCGGAATGGCGTATGTTGTTATTCAGCATTTGGATCCAACACAAAAAGGGATGCTTCCCGAACTGCTTCAGCGAATTACTAAAATTCAGGTTTTTCAGGTGAAAGACCGGATGAAGGTGAAACCAGACTGTGTTTATGTTATTCCGCCAAACACTAGCATGTCGGTTTTTAACGGAATTCTTCACCTGTTCGATCCAATTGAAGCCCGCGGGATGCGGCTGCCAATCGATTATTTTCTGCGTTCGCTTGCCGACGACCAAAAAGAGTTTGCCATCGGGATTATACTTTCGGGAATGGGTTCCGACGGCAGCAGCGGAATAAGGGCCATAAAAGAACATAACGGTATTGTTCTGGTGCAGGAACCCGAAACTGCCAGATTTGACAGCATGCCGCGAAATGCAATCGATTCAGGCCTGGTTGATATCGTTGCACCAGCGGACAATTTGTACTCAAAACTCATTACTTTTCTCAAGCATATTCCGGTAGTTAAATTAAACCTCGATATCGATGTTAAAGACAAAAGCGCTTTCGAAAAAATAATTATTTTACTGCGTACACATACCACCAATGATTTTTCGCTTTACAAAAAAAATACAGTTTATCGTCGTATCGAAAGACGAATGGGTATTCACAAAATTGACGATATTTATTCTTATGTTCACTTTTTACAGGAAAATCCAAAAGAAGTGCATATCCTCTTTAAAGAGTTAATGATTGGAGTTACAAGTTTTTTCCGCGATGCACCGGTTTGGGAAAAACTGAAAGAAAAAGTTGTTCCCGGCCTGATTGAAAAACTAAAAACCAGTTCAACGTTAAGGGCCTGGGTACCGGGTTGTTCCACCGGAGAAGAGGCATTTTCGCTGGCCATTATATTTAAGGAAGTGTTTGAGAAAGTGAGGCCCAATGAAGGGTTTTCGCTACAGATATTTGCTTCCGATCTCGATAGTGATGCCATTGATACAGCCCGGAAAGGTTTGTTTTCGACAAATATAGTAGCCGATGTTTCGCCAAAACGGTTGAGCCGGTTTTTCATAAAAACAGAGGAGGGTTACCGCATTAATACTGAAATAAGGGAAACCATTGTATTTGCCCAGCACAATATTATTATGCATCCGCCTTTTACCAACATCGATATCATTTCGTGCCGTAACCTGCTTATTTACATGGATACCGAGTTGCAAAGAAAATTGCTTGGATTGTTTTATTACAGCCTGAACCCTGAAGGTATTTTGCTGCTGGGAACATCGGAAACCCTTGGGATACAAAGCCATCTTTTTGAGCAGGTAATTACCGGAATGAAAATTTACAGGCGCTCTGAATCCCGCGTAATTCCCGATCAATTCGATTTTCCATCTTCATTTTCACGCCCCAAACTGGCTACTATTGAAAACAGAATAACTGACAAACCAATTATGAACATTCAAACCCTTGCCGATCAACTGCTGTTACAGCAATTTTCTCCTGCCGGTGTGCTGGTAAACGAAAACGGCGACATTCTCTACATTAGCGGACGCACCGGGAAATACCTTGAACCTGCCGTGGGTAAAGCAAACCTGAATATTTTTGCCATGCTGCGCCCGGGTTTTCAAAACGATTTTGCCATGGCCTTTCGCAAAGCCGTAATGAAAAAAGAACCGGTGGTATTGCACCATGTTAAAATAGGTACAAATGGTGGCTCAATAATGATAAACGTTAACATTCACTGGATTAATAAACCGGAAACCTTGTACGGCAAGTTAATGATAATTTTTACCGATATGCCACCGGCGCCCGCAGAAGCGCCTTCAAGGAAAAAGGGGAATAATCCGGTTAGTGTAAGAGAACTGGAACTTGAAGAAGAGTTGCAACATTCCCGCGAAGAGATGCAAAACGTGATGGAAGAAATGCAAACCTCGCAGGAAGAACTAAAATCAACCAACGAAGAACTGCAGTCAACCAACGAAGAACTGCAATCAACCAACGAGGAGCTTACCACTTCGAAAGAAGAAATGCAAAGCCTGAATGAAGAACTTCAAACGGTAAATGCAGAATTACAGTCGAAAGTGGATGAATTTTCGCGGGTAAACAACGACATGAAAAACCTGCTCAACAGCACCGATATTGCCACTTTATTTCTCGATAAGGAATTAAATATCCGCCGTTTTACCAACCAGGCAACAAAAATTTTCAAACTTATAAAAAGTGATATCGGGCGGCCATTTACCGACCAGGTTACCAACCTGAATTACCCCGAACTGGCTGATGACGCACTCGAAGTATTGAGAACGCTTATATTTATTGAGAAACAGGTTCCCGCGAAAGACGGGCGCTGGTTTAATATCAGAATTATGCCCTATCGTACCTTCGATGACCGGATTGACGGACTGGTAATCACTTTTATCAATATCTCAGAATCAAAACGGGCTGAAGAAGAATTAAATGAAACATTGCAGGGATATCGCCTGTTCTTAAATTCCTCGACCGATGTAATTGTTAAATTATCGTCCGACTGGAAAATACTGGAGTTTAACCTGGCGGCAGAGAAATACTTTGACTACAAAAGAGCAGATGTGGTAAACCAGGATTATATTGAGCTTTTTATACCGGGACCTTCACGAAAAAAGACACAAAAAGAGTTGGCCAAACATCTGGAACAGGCGAAAAACGATAAAATTAAAATGAAGGTCATTTCAACCGGTAACAACGAAATGGAAATTGAATGGTCGGTTAATGTGCTTTTCAATAACCTGCAAATACCTTCAGGAATGATAATAACAAAAAATATATAACAGCTATGATTAACGAAGAAATGGATTTTACCGATGCAAAAATGCTTCGGCAAAAAGCGGAAGAGCTGCTTAAACAAAAACAGACAGATGCAGCCAACCTGGAGAAAGAAACCGATTTGAAAAAACTCCTGCACGAATTGCAGGTGCACCAGATAGAGCTTGAAATGCAAAACGAAGAGCTTCGGCAGGCTTATGAAACAACCGAAACTGCTTTAAAAAAATATACCATGCTTTTCGATTTGGCCCCGGTTGGTTATTTCTCACTCAATCCGGATGGAACAATTACCGAGTTGAATTTCACCGGCGCCGATATGCTTCAGGACAGGCGCTTTAGTTTACTCAACAGTAATTTTAAGCTGTTTGTTTCAGAGGGTTCAAGGCCTGTGTTTAATAACTTTTTCAGAAATGTATTTACCAGCAACAAAAAGGAATCATGCGAAATTCTGCTTGGGTACAATAAAGAACCTTTGTGTTATGTATATATGGAAGGCGTTGTTGCCGAAGATGAAAAGAAATGCCTTTTATCGGTCGTCAATATTTCAAAATTCAAACTGCAGAATAAGGAATGAGGGAATAAGGTTATCACTTCCCTCCCCACTCCAGCAAGCCGTCAACACGGTGTATAATTTTTTCGTTATCGAGCAGCCATTTAATTACCGGCCGCAACTTTTGCTGATCGCCTTCAAGGTTTAACAACAGCTTTTCGTAAGTGCAAGGCATTTCAAGGAGTGATTTTACCTTTTCTGTAATTTTTGTAAACTCAAATGTGGTCAGGCCTAAAAATTCGAGCGACTTGCAAACATCGCAGGTTCCGCAGGGAGCAGAGTCGGTTTCGCCAAAATATTCAAGCAAAATCTGGCTTCTGCATTTTGTAGTGCTGGTGGCATAATTAAGAACAGCGTCAATACGGTTAATTAGTTCCTTTTTCCGCAAATCGTAACTTTCCTTCGATATTTTCAACCTGTCGATGTGAATTCGTTCCTTACTGAAATAAATGTAAGGTGTGCGGTTGCGGGGTACGTAATCAATGATTTTTGATTTGCGTAAATGCTTTAAAAATTCATAAACCTGTTCCGATGACGCACCGGCGCGCCTGGCCAGCAACTCCTCATCAATTATAACAAAACCAGTAAACAGCCCAGTGTACGAGCGCAGCAATAATTTAATAAACCCGTCCATGTTGGCATTCGACACCTGAAATTTGTACAAATCATCGCGCGAAACCGTAAAATAAACCCTCGACGGACTGTCAACTTCTTCAGTAAATTCCAGATATCCTTCGCGTTGCAAAATTTTCAGACTGTTAAAAACCATCGCCTGCTGAAATTTAAATGCTTGCGCAAACGACTGTAAACTAAATTCGTAAACCTGGTTTTTCCCAAAACCTTCGGCAATTTGCAGATAATTGCAGAGCGCCTGATAAATGCGTTTTATCGAGGCAATTTCGGGGAAAGCAACCGAAACATGTTTTTTCAGTTTTACCTTTTCGGCATTGTTAAAAAGTAAAACCGCAGCCGATTTTTTGCCATCGCGGCCAGCCCGGCCAGCCTCCTGGTAATAAGCTTCCAGCGAATCGGGCGGTGCAAAATGGATTACAAACCGTACATCGGGTTTGTCGATACCCATTCCAAATGCATTGGTAGCAACAATAATGCGGGTTTTTCCCGAAATCCACGAATCCTGCTTCGCACTGCGGGCAAGGTTGCTTAAACCGGCATGGTAAAAATCGGCGCTGATTTTATTCTTTCTCAGTTCATCGGCAATCTCGCGGGTGGCGCGGCGGCTGCGAACATAAATTATACCCGGGCCTTTTACTTTTTTCAGGGCATCAAGCAAATAGCCCATTTTGTTTTCAATCGTGCGAACCAGGTAATTCAGGTT
>Ga0210023_1001350_pt1 | contig 17409 bp, 14 predicted proteins | sample CryGeymeta201524_FD_183987 | JGI IMG/M metagenome (GOLD analysis project Ga0210023, IMG submission 183987) | Groundwater microbial communities from Crystal Geyser aquifers in Utah, USA - Crystal Geyser metaG 2015-24 (SPAdes) (version 2) | ecosystem: Environmental > Aquatic > Deep subsurface >... | reverse complement strand
TCTGGTTGGCGAAGGACGACGACATCACGTAGGACGGATGGCCGGTACCGCAGCCGAGGTTCACCAGACGCCCCTTGGCCAGCAGGATGATGCGTTTCCCATCGGGAAAGATCACGTGGTCGACCTGTGGCTTGATTTCTTCCCACTGGTATTTTTCCAGCGAGGCGACGTCGATCTCGTTGTCGAAGTGGCCGATGTTGCACACGATGGCCTGGTTCTTCATCTTCTTCATGTGGTCATGCGTGATGACGTGGAAGTTGCCCGTCGTCGTCACGAAGATATCGGCCTTGTCGGCGGCGTATTCCATGGTCACCACGCGATAGCCTTCCATCGCAGCCTGCAGCGCGCAGATCGGGTCGATCTCGGTGACCCACACCTGTGCGGACAAAGCGCGCATGGCCTGTGCCGAGCCCTTGCCCACGTCGCCGTAGCCGCAGATCAGCGCGACCTTGCCGGCGATCATCACGTCGGTGGCGCGCTTGACGCCATCCACCAGCGATTCGCGGCAGCCGTATAGATTGTCGAACTTGGACTTGGTGACGGAATCGTTGACGTTGATGCCGGGGAACTTCAGTTCGCCGCGTTCATGCATCTGGTACAGGCGGTGCACGCCGGTGGTGGTCTCTTCGGTCACGCCCTTGATTGCGGCGAGACGGGTGGAATACCAGGTCTTGTCTTGTGCCAGCTTGGCCTTGATCGCCGCAAACAGGCAGGTCTCCTCTTCCGAGCCCGGCTTGCTGATCAGCGAGGCATCTTTTTCTGCGCGCGCGCCCAGATGTAGCAGCAGTGTGGCGTCGCCGCCGTCGTCCAGAATCATGTTGGAGTAGCCGCCGTCCGCCCATTCGAAGATGCGGTGCGTGTAGTCCCAGTATTCGGTCAGCGTCTCGCCCTTGACTGCAAACACCGGCGTACCGCCGGCGGCGATGGCGGCGGCAGCGTGATCCTGTGTGGAAAAGATGTTGCACGAGGCCCAGCGCACTTCCGCACCGAGCGCGGTCAGTGTTTCGATCAGCACGGCGGTCTGGATCGTCATGTGCAGCGAACCGGTGATGCGCGCGCCTTTGAGCGGTTGGGTCTTGGCGAATTCTTCGCGGATAGCCATCAGGCCGGGCATCTCATGCTCGGCGATAGCGATCTCTTTGCGGCCCCATGAGGCCAAGTTGATGTCGGCGATGACGTAGTCTTTAGACATGATGCACTCCATTCATAATGAAAAATGAATGGGCGCCGTTGCAACATGTTGAGCCATCCCTGTCGAGCCTGGCCGAATCGAATCGGTCGCAGCGCCCCTCGGCGGGATGGGTGATACACAATATTTTTTTGTGGGTCGGGTTTCAACCCGACAGCGGTCCGAAACAACAAACCCGTCGGGTTGAAACCCGACCCACACAACCAGATTTACAGCCCTGCGTCTGCGCGCAATGCCGCAGCCTTGTCCGTGGCCTCCCAGCGAAATTCCGGCTCTTCACGACCGAAGTGACCGTACGCCGCCGTCTTCTGATAGATCGGGCGCAGCAGGTCGAGCATCTGCACGATGCCTTTCGGACGCAGGTCGAAATGTTTCTGCACCAACTCGGCGATTTTTTCGTCCGAAATTTTTCCGGTGCCGTAAGTGCTGACCATCACGCTGGTGGGACGCGCCACGCCGATCGCGTAGGAAATCTGGATCAAACACTTGTCGGCCAGGCCCGCAGCGACGATGTTCTTCGCCACATAACGTCCGGCGTAAGCGGCGGAACGGTCCACCTTGGACGGATCCTTGCCGGAGAACGCACCGCCGCCGTGCGGGGCTGCGCCGCCGTAGGTGTCCACGATGATCTTGCGCCCGGTCAGCCCGCAGTCGCCCTGCGGGCCGCCGACCACAAAGCGTCCGGTCGGGTTGACCAGGTATTTGATCTCACCCTTGATCAGTTCCTTGGGCAGGATTGGTTTGATGATCTCCTCGATCGCGGCTTCGCGAATCTGTTCCAGCGTCATCTCCGGCGCGTGCTGGGTGGAGAGCACCACGGTGTCGATGCGGTCAGGCACGCCGTCCACATATTTCACGGTGACTTGCGATTTAGCATCCGGGCGCAGCCAGCTGAGGCGGCCATCGTGGCGCAACTGCGCCTGGCGCTCGACGATGCGGTGCGACAGGTGGATCGGCAGCGGCATCAGCACGTCGGTCTCACGGCAGGCATAGCCGAACATCAGGCCCTGGTCGCCCGCGCCCTGGTCGAGGCCGTCGTCGTAGGCCTTGTTCACGCCCTGGGCGATGTCCGGGCTTTGCTTGTCGTAGGCGACCAGCACGGCGCAGCCCTTGTAATCGATGCCGAACTCGGTGTTGTCGTAGCCGATGCGCTTGAGCGTCTCGCGCGCGACCTGGATGTAATCGACGTTGGCGGCGGTGGTGATCTCGCCCGCCAGCACCACCAGCCCAGTGTTGCACAATGTCTCGGCGGCGATACGGGAATGCTTGTCCTGCGCTAGAATGGCGTCCACGATAGCATCGGAAATCTGGTCTGATACCTTGTCCGGATGGCCCTCGGACACGGACTCGGATGTGAAGAAATATTCGCTCATGGCTCTCCGATTGCTGCTTCAGTGGTTAAATGGGCGCGCAGTATAACAAATTCCCGTCGCCACCAACCTACAGGCTCATTGCATGGTTTTTTTGTTCGATCTGCTGGCCCGCCTGCCGTTGCCGCTGTTGCACTTTGCGGGCGCGATGCTCGGCCGGCTGACGTTTGTTCTTTCTCCCCGTTACGCCGCGCGGCTGCGCGAGAACCTGCGTTCATCCGGCCTTGCCGACTCCAAAACGGCGTATCGCAAACTGTTGCGCGACAATACCCGCGCAGCGGGCAAGGGGGTGCTGGAGTTGCCGTGGGTTTGGCGGCGTCCGCTGCCGCAGGTGATTGCCGCCATCCGGACTTGCGACGGCTGGGACGAAGTCGAAGCCGCCCGCGCTGCCGGGCGCGGCATCATCATGCTGACGCCGCATCTGGGTTGTTTCGAGGTGGTCAGTTTATATATCGGCACCCGCATGCCGATGACCATCATGTATCGCGCCCCCCGCTGGCCCGCGCTGGATCGCCTGATGCATATCGGGCGCGCGCGCGGGCAGATCAAGCTGGTCGGTGCCGATCTAAGCGGCGTGCGCCAGATGTTCAAAGCATTGAAACAGGGCGGCGCGATCGGTGTGTTGCCGGATCAGGCCCCGGGCAACGGCGAAGGGGAATGGGCGCCGTTTTTTGGCCGACCCGCTTACACCATGACGCTGATCGGTCGCCTGGTTGTAATCAGCCGCCCAACTGTATTCATGTGTGTCGGCGAGCGCCTGCCGCGCGGCGCGGGTTACGCCCTGCATTTCTCGCCGCTAACTTTTGATTTGGATCGCCCGATTCCGCAGCAGATAAATGCCGCACTCGAACGCGCCATCGCGCGCTTCCCCGCGCAGTATTTGTGGAGCTACAACCGCTACAAAGTGCCGCGCGGCGCGCCGCCCCCCAACGCGGCAGGAGGCGTTTGATGCAGGCGCGCATTGGTGTCTTTATTCTGTGGCTGATCCATTTTCTGCCGTTCCGGTTGATCGTCGCCATCGGCAACGGACTCGGCCTGTTGCTGTGTTCGTGCGTGCGCACGCGGCGGCGGATCGGCGAGATCAATCTCAAGCTGTGTTTTCCCGAAATGAGCGATGCCGAACGTGCCAGGCTGCTGCGCGCGCATTTCAAGTTATTCATGCGCGCCCTGGTCGAGCGCTGTCTTTTGTGGTGGTCGGGCACGGCGCGCATCAATGCGCTGATCCGCGTCGGGGGGCGCGAGCACTTTGAATCGCTCAAAGGGCAACCGATGATTTTGCTGGTGCCGCATTTTGTCGGCATGGATGTCGGCGGCCAGTGGATCGCGCAGCAAGTTGATGCGTCGTCGATGTATGCCAACCAGAGAAGCCGCTATCTGACCCGATTCCTGTTGCAGAAACGCGGGCGTTTTCGCACCCAGCACCTTTTTTCGCGCCAGCAGGGACTGCGTCCCATTCTCAAGTTATTGCAAACGGGGGTGCCGTTCTTTTACTTGCCCGATCAGGATCAGGGTATCAGGGACGGCGCGTTCGTTCCCTTTTTTGGCGTGCCCGCCGCGACCATGACCTCGGTTTCGCGCATCGCCAAAATGACCGGCGCCAAAGTTGTGCCGGCCATCACCCGCGTGCTGCCCGGCGGACAAGGCTATGTGCTCACTTTCTACCCGGCATGGGAGAATTACCCCAGCGGCGACGACGTCGCCGACGCGCGGCGCATGAACGAATTTATCGAGCAGCGTGTGCGGGAAATGCCGGAGCAATATTTCTGGCTGCACCGTCGGTTCAAGACGCGGCCAGAGGGCGAGGCGAAGTTTTATTAAAACTTTTTTGTCCGCAGATTACACAGATTCACGCAGATTAAATCTGGACTAATCTGTGTAATCTGCGGACAAGAATGGCTTTTGACTGTCGGGGTATATCCAATGAAATATAAAGACCTGCGCGACTTCATTGCACAACTGGAAACGATGGGCGAACTCAAGCGCGTTAGCGCGCCGGTCTCCACCCATCTCGAAATGACCGAGATCTGCGACCGCGTATTGCGCGCGCAAGGTCCGGCGATCCTGTTCGAGAATGTGGCCGGACACAGTATGCCGGTGCTGGCCAATCTGTTTGGCACACCGCGCCGCGTGGCGCTGGGTATGGGCGAAGAGAATGTCAGTGCGCTGCGCGAAGTGGGCAAGTTGCTCGCCTTTCTGAAGGAACCCGAGCCGCCCAAAGGACTGAAAGACGCGTGGGAGAAATGGCCGATACTCAAACAAGTATTGACGATGTCGCCCAAAGTGCTGTCGTCCGCGCCGTGCCAGGAGATCGTATGGGAGGGCAGCGATGTCGATCTTGCCAAATTGCCCATTCAGCACTGCTGGCCGGGCGATGTGGCGCCGCTCATCACTTGGGGACTGGTGGTCACGCGCGGTCCGAACAAGACGCGGCAAAATCTTGGCATCTACCGCCAGCAAGTGATCGCGCCGAACAAGGTCATCATGCGCTGGCTGGCGCATCGCGGCGGCGCGCTGGATTTCCGCGAGCACTGCGAAAAAAATCCCGGCCAGCCGTTTCCAATCGCTGTGGTGATCGGCGCCGATCCGGCGACGATACTCGGCGCGGTCACGCCCGTGCCAGATTCATTATCCGAATACCAGTTCGCCGGTTTGTTGCGCGGCAGCAAGACCGAACTGGTGAAGTGCATCGGCAGCGATCTGCAAGTGCCCGCCTCCGCCGAGATCGTGCTGGAAGGCGTGATCCATCCCGGCGAGACCGCGCTGGAGGGGCCGTACGGCGACCACACCGGCTACTACAACGAGCAGGACAAGTTTCCGGTGTTCACGATCGAGCGCATCACCACGCGCCGCGACCCGATCTACCACTCCACCTACACCGGCAAGCCGCCCGACGAACCGGCGATGCTCGGCGTGGCGCTGAATGAAGTGTTCGTGCCGCTGCTGCAAAAACAATTCCCCGAGATCGCCGATTTCTACCTGCCGCCGGAAGGTTGCTCGTACCGCATGGCGGTGCTGAGCATCAAAAAACAATATCCCGGCCACGCCAAGCGCGTGATGTTCGGCATCTGGAGCTTCCTGCGCCAGTTCATGTACACCAAGTTCATCATCGTGGTGGACGACGACATCGACGTGCGCTCGTGGCCCGAAGTCATCTGGGCGATCACCACGCGCATGGACCCGGTGCGCGACACGCTGCTGGTTGAAAACACCCCGATCGACTACCTCGACTTTGCTTCACCGGTCAGTGGACTCGGCGGCAAGATGGGACTGGATGCCACCAACAAGTTCCCCGGCGAAACGAGCCGCGAATGGGGCACGCCCATCGTGATGGATGCGGCGGTGAAGGCGAAGGTGGATGCGATGTGGGGCGAACTGGGGTTGTAAATACAAGTCTGCCAGTAGTGGGCTTATCGAGGCGTGCGTCCGAACAAATCAGAATCGCTGGCTGGCTTTCAAGCCGAACTCGACGGTGTTGTTATTCGGCTCCCAGCCAATTCCAACCGGGACGCCATTTTGAAACAGAAGCGCAGTGTCTGACTGGCTGATATTCCAATAGTGTGCATAGGGGCCGATTCCCCAATTGTTTCTTTCATAGGTGACGTTCAGCTTCAGCCCATAGCCCTTGGACTGCTTGTTTGTTATGTCATTGAACCCCAGCCCTGCATCTGACAGTCTGGAAATCTGTGTGCCCGCCAGCAGATGGTCGTATTCAAGCGTGCTTACCAATCTCGCTTGGTCGTTGAGCGACAGGCGATGATCGAAGCCGACAGGCAAATAGAAATAATTGCTTTCGCGGCGATACCCCGCCGCGCCGGTGCTGGTAATGCCGCGCGCATCGTTGAACAGGTAACGGTAGCCCAACCCGGTATAGAGCGCATAAACGGAGCGGCTGAAAAGGAGGTCTTTGCCGATCAGTACCCGACCTTCGATATACCAATCCTGGTTGCCACTGGCACTGCCTGTGCCGTTGCTGGCGTAATCGACCGCGCCAAACGCGTAGCGAAAATCGCCGCGCAGAAAGGTACCGCCGGCCAACTCCCGGGTCACGCGCATATCCAGCCCGATTTTGGCGCCCTTCAGTGACATTATTCCCGGCTCCTGATAACGGTATGAGCCAAGCGACAAGCCGATCTCGTTACCTGTTCTGGTTTGAAGGGTTTGTGATTCTGCAAGGGCGGAGCTTGTTGCAAATGATCCTGCCAGGGCGAGCATCACGGCGGTCATCTTTTTCATGATTTCAACTCCGATTCAGTTCAAGAAAAGCCGGGATAAACCCGGCTATCTATTTCAGTACCAGTATTCAAATTGTGGACTGTGTTTTTGCTTCCACCACTCAAAGGCGGGGTCGGCAGTTATTTGGTTTCCGCCAACTTTGTCTCAAGTACGCCTTTTTTGCCTTCGGCTTCGTCTACAAGGTGCAGCTTGGTACGAGCGTACAGGATGCCCATCTTTACCTCTTGCCAGACGTAGCTCAAAGTCCCAACTTTCGCGTCAATTTCAACGGAATCGGTATTTTCAGCCTTGGAGCTGATTGTGTGCTTGCCTGGAGCAACCTCTTTGTACAAGTATGTGTTGGCAGCAGTTTGGCCAATAGCCTTTCCATCAAGCTCCACATCCATCTTGACCGCAGCTCCCATTGATTCATTGCGATAGATGTAAATACCCGCCTTATCAGCTGAGATCGAAAATGTCTTCAAGGCTGCATCCTGCTTTGCATCGCCCATAGGCACCGAGGCACAACCAATCAGACTGGAGGTTATGAAAGCAGCAAACAATATTTTTTTCATAAGGAATTCCTTTCATTCGTGGATAGATAGGTGACGGCAAAAACTGTTGATGTGAATAGATTGCACCCTTAAAGCCTGATTGACTTGGTTGCAACTCATGTACTAACCGTGCCGGAAATGTATCCTACCCCTTCGGAGTATCAGTAGCGAACTTGAAGCAGCTATCGCCAACAATAAATAAAGCCGGGAAGTCCCGGCTTTATTTTGCTACTGCGAGATCAGAACGTATATGCCACGCCGAGGCTGAAGATGCTGGCCTTCAATGGCAGTGTGTAGCTGTCATAATCGCCGAAATTGACGTATTGGGCGCGCAGGCTGGTCTGGCTAGACAGGTTGTAGGAAGCGCCGAGGCCATACATCAAGCCGGATTTGGAGTTGCTGATACTGGTTCCAAGACTATTGCTTACATCCTCTTTGTTGGCGCTAATGCCCAGCTTGCCAAACAGGCTGAACTGGTCATTGATGGGAAAAGAACCCACCGCAGCCGCATAGAACGAGGAGGTTTTTATGGTCGCACTATTCGCGCCGATTGTAACCGTCGAATCACCAAACATGGTGTAGCCCACTTCCGCTGCCAGTTGCGAACTGAAGTTGTAGCCGCCCGCAAGCGTCAGGTTGCCAGGCGTGGGAAAGGGGTCATTGTTGGTCCAACTGGTTGTGCCGTAATCACCGGCGATATAGAACTTGCCTGTGTTATCCGCCATTGCTGGCACAGTGATTGCTGCCAGAACTGCAAATGCCAAAATGTTTTTCTTCATGTTGATTGCCTCAAGAATGACGCGCCAAATTTAAACGCGCGCGAATTATCCACCCCCCCCCCGGCTTTGTAAAGGAAAACGACGGCCTATATATTTTTTCCGGTTGCGGGGTTGCCTGAAATCTGCGGCGGCGAATCAGTTTTTATTTGCCAGCCATTCGACCAGCGCATCCTGCGCATCCTGCCCGCGCTTCGCGTAGGGGTGGTTGATGAAGAACACGACGATCCATTCGCGGCCGTTCTTCGATTTCACATATCCCGCGATGGTCTTCACGCCTTCCAGCGTGCCGGTCTTGAGGTGGGCATGGCTGGCGGCGGGGCTGTCTTTGAGGCGTTTCTTGACCGAGCCATCCACGCCGAGGATGGGTAGCGAGGCTTGCAGTTCGGCGCTCAGGGGGTGGTGCGCGGCATGATCGAGCAGTTGCGCCATGTGCGCCGCGCTGATGCGTTCGTCGCGCGACAGGCCGGCGCCGTTCTCCAGCACCAGTTCGGCAAAATCCAATTGCTCGCGCGCCAGCCAGTTCTGCAGGGCGAAGATGCTGCGTTCGATGCTCATCTGCCGCCGGATTTCCGTGCCGGAAAAGACGGCGGGTATTGCGACGCTTTCATTTTCCAACGACAGGGTTTCGCCCAGCGTCAGAAAGAGTTGCCGCGCCATCACGTTGTTGCTGAATTTGTTGATGTCGCGAATGAGGTTGCTCAAGGGGTCGGAGCGATGCACTGAAAACAGTGTCGCCGTTGTGCTTGAGTTGTCTTCGCGTTGCACGCCGTGCAGCGTGCCGCCGAGGTTTTTCCACATGGCGCGGAACACCGCCTCGATATAACGGGTGTGCGGCATCACGCTCAGGTTTTGTTCGCGCTCCCCGCAGCCGATCGGATAGTCGCCCTGCAACACCACACTGTCGCCGCCGGGTTGCACACTGAAGTTATCGTCCCAGTTGTCGCAGTTCCCCTCTTCGCTGTTGGGGACGAGCTGGTTGTCCAGTTGCATGCCGTCCAGGGGCGGTTCGCTGACGACTTTCAAGCCACTGCCGTCCGGCATGTAGCGCAAACGCAACGTATTGAAGTTGAGCAGCAGCGCATCGGGGCCGACGTTGTAGGCGCGCACCGGATCGTTGTCGAATTCTGCCGGGTCGTGCGGCGGCAGATCAAAATAGCTGCGGTCCAGCACCAGATCGCCGCGTATGTCGCGCAGGCCGCGCGCCCGCAACTCGGTCAGCCAGAGCCAGAATTGTTCGATGGTGAATTTCGGGTCGCCGTAACCTTTCAGGATCAAATCGCCGTCCAGCACGCCGTCCTTCAACTCGCCGTCGAGCCAGGCCTCGGTCTTCCAGGTGTAGGCCGGGCCGAGCAGGTCGAGCGCGGCAAAAGTGGTGAGCAGCTTCATGGTGGAAGCCGGGTTCATCGGGCGTTGTGCGTTGATCTTGATGAGCGGGGCATGTTTGCCCACCTCGCGCACTTCGACAGAGATGGCGGATTGCGGAATGCCGGCTTTCTTTAATTCTTGATTGACGCTCGCGGGCAATCCGGCGGCGTAAATCGGGAGAGTCAGGATAGATGCAAATAACAAACCCATTGAAATGGCGAAACGCAACACTAGCCCTCCATTTCTGCGCGGTGGGGAATCTGTAGGTCGGGTTTCAACCCGACGCTGTTTGGCCGTCCCTCGAAACCCGTCGCAAGCTGCTCGTTTGGCCGGGCTGAAGCCCGACCTACACGACTGCCGGAATGACGGAATGATTTTCATGACAGAGCGTCGATGATGGCGAGTGTATGCGTGACCAGCATCTGCATTTCCTCCTCGCTGAGGATATAGGGCGGCATGAAATACACCGTGTTGCCCATCGGGCGCAACAACAATTCGTGCTGCAGGCCGAGACTGAAACAGCGCTGCGCGAAATCCGCGTGCGGCGTGTTCACCTCGAAGGCCCAGACCATGCCGGTGTGGCGGAAGTTCCGCACCTTGGGATGTTCGCTCAAGGGTTGGGCGATGCGGTTGAAGAAAGCCGCTTTGTCGCGGTTGGTATTCAGCACATCGTCCTGTTCGAAAATATCCAGCGTGGCGAGCGCGGCGCGGCAAGCCAGCGGGTTGCCGGTGTAGGAATGCGAATGGAGGAAGCCGCGCGCCGCCTCGTCGGCGTAGAACGCCTGAAAAATGGCGGCGGTGGTCATCACGATGGACAGCGGCAGATAGCCGCCGGTGATGCCTTTCGACAGCAACAGGAAGTCGGGCAAAATCCCTGCCTGCTCGCAGGCGAACATCGTCCCCGTGCGGCCCATGCCGACCGCAATCTCGTCCGCAATCAGATGCACGCCGTATTGCGAACACAACTCCCGTGCGCGTTGCAGGTAGATCGGGTGATACATCGCCATGCCGGCGGCGCCCTGAATCAACGGCTCGACGATGAAGGCGGCGAGCCGGACGTGATGTTGCTGCAGATGCGCTTCCAGTGCATCGGCACAGCGCAGCGCAAACGCTTCCGCGCTTTCTCCCGCTTCTGCCGCGCGCCAGTCCGGGCTTGGCACGGTGGCGTTTTGTTTGATGAGCGCGCCATAGGCATCGCGGAACAGCGCGACATCGGTCACCGACAACGCGCCCAGCGTTTCGCCGTGATAGCTGTTTTGCAGGCTGATGAATCGAGTCTTCTCCGGCTGGCCGCTGTTGCGCCAGTAGTGAGCGCTCATCTTCAATGCGATCTCGGTGGCCGAGGCACCGTCCGAACCGTAAAAGCAGTGCCCCAACCCGGCGGGCGCGAGGGCGCGCAATTTTTCCGAGAGTTGCACCACCGGCTCGTGGGTGAAACCGGCCAGCATCAAGTGTTCCAGTTGGCCGAGCTGGTCAACCAGGGCGGCGTTGATGCGCGGGTTGCAGTGGCCGAACAGATTCACCCACCACGAGCTGACCGTGTCCAGATAGCGCTTGCCGTCGAAATCGTAAAGCCAAGCGCCTTCGCCGCGCGCGATCGGCACCAGCGGCAGCGTTTCGTGTCGCTTCATCTGGGTGCAGGGATGCCACACGGCGGACAGGCTGCGGGCGAGAAGGTCATGATTGGATGTCATGCGCGGCATGATAACGTAAGATGCCGACATCATAATTTTTGCTGAAAGCGAATCATGCGGATTTTCATCACCGGCGGAACCGGCCTGATCGGGCGCGCCTTGTGCCGTGCGTTGCGGGCGGCGGGACATGAACTGACGGTGTTGAGCCGTCATCCGGAAACGGTGGCGGCGAAATGCGGCGCCGGCGTGGCGGCGATGCGCTCGCTGGCCGAATGGACGCCGCAACGCGCCTTCGATGCGGTGATCAATCTGGCCGGCGAACCCATCGTCGATGCGTATTGGTCGGCCAAGCGCAAGCAAGTGTTGTGGGACAGCCGCGTCACCCTGACCGAAGAATTGGTGCGCCGGATCAGGCTGGCCGAACATAAACCGGCAGTGCTGTTGAGCGGCTCGGCGGTGGGGTATTACGGCGACCGGGGCGACACCGTGCTGAATGAAGACGCTGCAGCGGGCACGGGCTTCTCCGCAGAGCTGTGCAAGTCATGGGAACAGGCTGCGCTGGGGGCGGAAAAACAAAACGTGCGTGTCTGTCTGTTGCGCACCGCGCCGGTATTGAGCCGCGACGGCGGTCTGCTGGGCAAGATGCTGCTCCCATTCAAGCTGGGCTTGGGCGCGCGCCTCGGCGACGGGCGGCAATGGATGAGCTGGATCCATATCGACGACTACATCGCGCTGGTGCTGCGCCTGTTGCAGGATGCCGAGGCGCGCGGTCCGTTCAACATGGCCGCGCCCGAGCCGGCGACCAACCGCGAATTCACCGCCGTCCTTGCGCATGCTGTGCAGCGCCCTGCCTGGTTTGTCGCGCCGGCATTCCTGCTACGCCTCGGCATGGGCGAGCGTGCCAGCCTGATGCTGGATGGCCAACACGTGCTGCCGGAAAAATTCAGCGCTGCCGGCCACACTTGGCGTTTCCCGCACTTGGCGGACGCGCTGCACGACATCGCGGCCTGAAATAATTTCCTCCCCGCACTTGAAAAGCAACCAAGTCGCCCCTATTATTGGCACTCGCCGACAGAGAGTGCTAAACCTTTTGTCTTGGCGTTTCGTTAACTCACTGAATTTAGGAGAAATAAGCATGAAAATTCGTCCTTTGCACGATCGCGTTATCGTCAAGCGCATGGAAGAAGAGCGCAAGACCGCCTCCGGCATCGTGATTCCCGATGCCGCGACCGAGAAGCCCGACCAGGGCGAAATCGTCGCTGTGGGCAACGGCAAGATCAGTGACGACGGCAAGCTGCAGCCGATGAGCGTCAAGGTTGGGGACAAAGTGCTGTTCGGCAAATATTCCGGCCAGGCTTTCAAGATGGATGGCGTCGAACTGCTGCAGATGCGCGAAGATGACATCATCGGCGTGATCGAAGCCTAAATAAACAACGAATTTCAGGAGAATAGAACATGGCAGCCAAAGACGTAAAATTCCATGACGCAGCACGTGCCAAGATGGTCGTGGGCGTTAATATTCTGGCCGATGCGGTCAAAGTAACCCTCGGCCCCAAGGGCCGCAACGTGGTGCTGGACCGTTCCTACGGTTCCCCCACCATCACCAAGGACGGCGTATCCGTCGCCAAGGAAATTGAACTGAAGGACAAGTTCGAGAACATGGGCGCGCAGATGGTCAAGGAAGTCGCCTCCAAGACCTCCGATGTGGCCGGTGACGGCACCACCACCGCCACCGTGCTGGCGCAATCCATCGTGATGGAAGGCATGAAGTTCGTTGCCGCCGGGATGAACCCGATGGATCTGAAACGCGGTATCGACCAGGCGGTCGTCGCTGCGGTTGCAGAGTTGAAGAAAATCTCCAAGCCTTGCACCACCAGCAAAGAGATCGCCCAGGTAGGCAGCATCTCTGCCAACTCCGACACCATCATCGGCGAGAAGATCGCGGCGGCGATGGAGAAGGTCGGCAAAGAAGGCGTCATCACCATTGAAGACGGGCAAGGCCTGGAAGACGAGCTGGACGTCGTGGAAGGGATGCAATTCGACCGCGGTTACCTGTCCCCGTACTTCATCAACAACGCCGACAAGCAGATTGCGGCAATGGAGAACCCCTTCATCCTGTTGCACGACAAGAAGATCTCTAATATCCGCGACCTGCTGCCGCTGCTGGAACAGGTCGCCAAAGCCGGTCGTCCGTTGCTGATCATCGCCGAAGATGTGGATGGCGAAGCGCTGGCCACGCTGGTCGTGAACAACATCCGCGGCATCCTGAAGACCGTTGCCGTCAAGGCGCCCGGCTTCGGTGATCGGCGCAAGGCAATGCTGGAAGATATTGCCATCCTGACCGGCGGCACTGTCATCGCTGAAGAAGTCGGCCTGACGCTGGAAAAGGTGACGCTGGCCGAAATGGGCCAAGCCAAACGCATCGAAGTGGGCAAGGAAAACACCACCATCATCGACGGCGCAGGCAAGGAAGAAGCGATCAAATCGCGCATCGGCCAAATCAACAAGCAAGTCGAAGAGTCCACCAGCGACTACGACAAGGAAAAACTGCAGGAACGCAAGGCCAAGCTGGCCGGCGGGGTGGCGGTGATCAAGGTCGGCGCGACGACTGAAGTCGAGATGAAGGAAAAGAAGGCGCGCGTGGAAGATGCATTGCACGCAACCCGTGCCGCGGTTGAAGAAGGCATCGTTCCCGGCGGCGGCGTGGCATTGCTGCGCGCCAAGGCTGCGGTTGCCGCTCTCAAGGGTATCAACCACGACCAGGATGCCGGCATCACCATCGTGCTGCGCGCGATGGAAGCGCCAATCCGCGCGATCACCATGAATGCGGGCGATGAGCCCAGCGTGGTGGTGAACAAGGTGCTGGAAGGCAAGGGCAGCTACGGCTACAACGCGGCGACCAGCGAGTATGGAGACATGCTGGCGATGGGCGTGGTCGATCCAACCAAGGTAACGCGCGTCGCACTGCAAAATGCAGCTTCCATCGCCGGCCTGATGCTGACCACCGCATGCATGGTCGCTGAATTGCCGGAAGACAAACCGGCTGGCGGCATGGGTGGTGGCGATATGGGCGGCATGGGCGGTATGGGCGGCATGATGTAATTGCCCTTCGCTGTTGCCGTAACAAAACAAACCCCGCCTTGTGCGGGGTTTGTTTTTTTCATTATCCGTGCAAGACAGGATTCTCTGCCCTGTTACCCCATAAAAAAACGGGGGCTATGAAGCCCCCGCTTTTAATCACACTGCAAACAGAGAGTTAGAAACGGTAAATAACGCCGCCACCCACGGTGATCGGGTCAAGGTCCAGTGTGCCGATCGAACTGCCACCCGTCTTAACTTTGGTATTCATCTTGATGTATTTGATATCCGCATTAATGCCCCAGTTCTTGTCGAGCATATAGTCAAAACCGAGCTGGCCGGCCAACCCCACGCTGGAGCTGTCAACCCTCGCATCAACACCGGCAACAGTACGGCTGCCGAAAATCGTGTAATTCAAACCTGCGCCCACATAAGGTTTGAACGCGCCCATCTCGGTAACGTGATACTGGATCATCAACGATGGCGGCAACGCCTTGACCGATCCTTGTTTAGCGCCGTTCACCATGACATCAACGGTTTGCGGATAGGTCAGAACCAGCTCGGCCGCAATATTCGGGGTAAAGAAATAGCCCACATCGACTTCCGGAATCCAGCGGTCATCCGCTTCTACCTTGGCAAGGGTAATGTTTTGGCCATTGTCGAAATTGACATATAGCGCGCGGGCACGCACGAAATAAGAACCCTCATCAGCCGCCTGGACCGCGCCTGCAGACAAAAAGCCAATGGCTGCCAGTGAAACAGCAAGAATCTTGTTATGCATACTTGTACTCCTTCTTAAATTGGTTAAGTGGGAGTGGCAGGATACTGTGGGGGGGGAAATCGAATATTGATAAAAATCAAAAAACCTTCACGAAAATGACATGAACAGCGTGCCTGAAAACAGGGTTATCCAGACATGGGCAACCCTCAAAACATTGATGTTTGTTTAGGTTGCCCATTGAGCGGCTTGTCGCTACAATGCGCGCCTTCGTTTTGTCCAGCCCGTCGGGGATGAGTACAAAATGGCCTGGTAGCTCAGTCGGTAGAGCAGAGGATTGAAAATCCTTGTGTCGGTGGTTCGATTCCGCCCCGGGCCACCAAAATAAGAAAAAGCCCGCCCGCAACGGCGGGCTTTTTTACTGTTTGGCGTCGCGTTCCAGTTGGTGCGTGCAGTCCAGTGCCGCCAGTTTGTAGCATTCTGCCAGCGTCGGGTAGTTGAATACGTTGCTGATCAGGTCGCGCACGCTGCCGTTCAGGTTCATCACCAGCTGACCGATGTGCACCAGTTCACTGGCCTGTTCGCCGACGATGTGCACGCCGAGCAGTTTTTCCGTGCGCGCATCCACCACCAGTTTCAGCAGGCCGTGCGCGTCGCCGATGATCTGGCCGCGCGCGCTGTGTTTGAAATAGGCGCGGCCGACCACGTAGGGAATGTTTTCCTGCTGCACTTCCTTCTCGGTCTTGCCGACGTAGGAAATCTCGGGAATCGTATAGACCGCCATCGGCAGGTTCTCGGCTGACTGTTGTTCCGTGCCGCCGAAGGCATGCAGCACGGCAGTGCGTCCCTGCTCCATGCCGGTAGAGGCCAGCGCGGGGCGGCCGATCAGGTCGCCCACCGCGTAGATGTGCGGCACGCTGGTCTGGAACTGCGCGTTGACGCTGACCCAACCCTTGTCCAGCGCGATGCCGGCCTGTTCCACTTTCATGCCGGTGCTGTTCGGTTCGCGGCCCTGCGCGAACAGCACCGCGTCGGTGCGGAACTCCTTACCGCTTTCCAGTCGCGTGACGACACCGTTGTCTTCGCGTGTGATCGCGGCCACGCGCTCTTCCATGTGGAAGCTCACGCCCATGCCGAGGAAGCTGTCGGCCAGTACGCCCACTACGTCTTCGCTCAGGTAGTCGAGCAGTTGCTTGTGGCTGTCCACCACCGATATCTGCACGCCGAGCGCGGCGAAGATGGAAACGAATTCGCAGGCGATCACACCGCCGCCGACCACCAGCAGGCTGTCGGGCAAATGGCGCAGATTGAGGATGGAAGTGGAGTCGAGCACCGTCTTCTTGTCGAACGGGATGTCGGCCGGGCGGCGCGGGCGCGAACCGGCAGCGAGCAGGATGACCTGTGCGGAGAGGGTGCGCGTGTTGCCGGATGCATCGGCGATCTGCAGGGTGTGCGCATCGATGAACGATGCTTCGCCGGGGATCAGCGCCACACCGTGCTTCAGCAGGCGTTGCAGGATGACCGACTCCTGCTGCGCGATCACGCCTTCCTTGCGCCGCACCGCGTCCGCCAGCAGACCGTGACGGCTGCGACTGTCCGGTGCAAGTGCGGAGCGCATGCCGCCGGAACGCGACAGCAGATACGCCACTTCGCGCATCGCCTTGCTGGGGATGGTGCCGGTCTGCAAACCCGCGCCGCCGATCTTCGGCTTGCGCTCGATGATCGCCGCGCGCTTGCCCATGCGCGCCGCCTGCCACGCCGCATGCTGGCCTGCCGGGCCGGAGCCGATGATGAGGATGTCGTAGTCCATGTCGAGCTCCGGTGAGTGAAACAACTTTGTCATTCCCGCGCAGGGAATCGCTGATTAAATCCTCATTCGTCATTCCGGCGCAGGCCGGAATCCAGTGTTTTTAATCAACTGGACACCGGCCTTCGCCGGTGTGACGGACTTAATCAGACCTTTCCTGGATTCCGGCCTGCGCCGGAATGACGGTGCACTTATTTGATTCGCATGCCGGGCTGTGCACCGTCATCCGGCGACAGGATGAACAAGCCCGGTGTCTCGCCGGAAGCGGCCAGCACCATGCCTTCGCTCAGGCCGAACTTCATCTTGCGCGGGGCGAGGTTGGCGACCATCACGGTCATGCGTCCCTTCAGCTTCTCAGGGTCGTAGGCCGACTTGATGCCCGCGAACACCGTGCGCGGATTCTCTTCGCCGATGTCCAGCGTCAGCTTGAGCAGCTTGTTCGCGGTTTCCACGTGCTCCGCATTGACGATGCGCGCCACGCGCAGATCGATCTTGCCGAAGTCGTCAATGTTGATGGTTTCAGAAATCGGTTCGATGGCTTTTTGTTGGTGTTCGGCGTGGCGTTGTTCGGAATGCGATTCGGTCATGGGTTTCAGGCTTTCCTGGTTGGCGGCGACCATCGCTTCGATCAGTTTCGGGTCGAGGCGGGTGGCCAGATGTTGATAGGGGTTGATTGTGTGGCCGGCTGGCAGCGGCTGCCATG
>Ga0210023_1001347_pt1 | contig 17425 bp, 7 predicted proteins | sample CryGeymeta201524_FD_183987 | JGI IMG/M metagenome (GOLD analysis project Ga0210023, IMG submission 183987) | Groundwater microbial communities from Crystal Geyser aquifers in Utah, USA - Crystal Geyser metaG 2015-24 (SPAdes) (version 2) | ecosystem: Environmental > Aquatic > Deep subsurface >... | reverse complement strand
CGAAAAATTCATCGACACATACCGCGGAAACAAAAATTGCGCGCCACAGCACGGAGATGAGAGGATTCGAACGCCACGAACGATGGTCATCCTGCGCTCTGCTTTCCAGGTTCATCAAGCCGAGTTGGTGCATACGCCAGCCACAGCGTCTGGGAACCATACTGCCCCACCTGCGGGTGCCAATATAGGGGCAAAAAATGGCTGGAAGCGCCTCTTGCACGACACATTTGAGCCAAAGGCGAGCTGATCAACCCAGCCTAACCACATTGAGCCGCTCACCAAACACCGACTGCGCCACTGGCACCAAATGCTCATGGTGGGTCAAAAAAATCACCTGGGTTGATTCCGACAAATGCGCCAGCGCTTGTAGCCCGGCCCTGGCCCGTCCATCGTCGTAGTTAATGAACAAATCGTCTGCAATGAACGGCAGCGCCACGGTTTGCTGCAGATGCAGTTCTAACGCCGCCAAGCGCAGTGCCAGATAAAGCTGGTCGCGGGTGCCCTCGCTCATGCCTTCGATCTCGACCCGTTCGCCCGTGGTGCGCAAGCCCGACAGCTTCAAGGGCTCACTTTCATAGTCAACCGCCAGTTTGCAAAAACCCCCTTGCGTGAGTTCGGCAAAAACTTCACTGGCCCGCGTCAGCATGGGACCCTGCTTACTCTCACGAAAGCGTTCAATCGACCAGCGCAGTAACTTGGCTGAGGTGGAGACCTTGATGAAGCGCTCCACCGCATTGCTCATTCGCGCCAGTGCCTCTTGTCTTTGGGCTTCAGCCCTGGCCGCATCGGCCTGTCCAGCGATTTTTTCCAGCGTGGTTTGCGCCGCATTGAGTTCAGCTGACAAGCGGTTTTGTTGCGCCACACTGTCATCCATCTCCAGTTTGAACTCCGCCAACCGCTGGCCTAAGGTGGTGACATCCGTGGCCGCAAATTCAGCTGCCAGTGCATTGCGCCCCAGCCCATCACCCAGAGCCAGCACCTGGCTGAGCGCTTCTGTGAGCTGCAAGTTCAGCACGCGCCAACGGTCCGAATTGGCAATGGCCACGCGCAGACTGTCCTTGTCTTGTGTGCCGCACTGATTCAGCAGGGGCGCCAGGGTGGCGTTGGCCTCACGGAGTCGCTGCTGGGCAGCATCGAGTTGCGTCTGGGTTTGTTCCAGTGCCAGGCGCAGGCGCTGCAGTTCGTCGGCGACAGCCAACTCACTTTTAAGACGCTGGCTCAAATCCAGGGCGATCTGGGCAGCAGTCATCTGCCCCAGGTCAGGCGCAAGCTCAAGCGCAAGGGCTTTGGCTTGCGCATCAAAGTCCTTTTGGGCCAGTCGCATCGCACCAATGCGGTTGACGCGAAGATCCCTGATTTTTTGCAATTGCACATGCATGCGGTCAAACAAGGCCAGTGCATCCTGCGCCGCTTCAAGCGTGGTGCCTTCAGGCAGGTTGGCCAGCGTCAGGTTGTTTTTGAAGTCAAGCTGCCAAGCGGTCACGGCTGCCTGCGCCACGGTCTGCCGATGGTTCAATTCAGGCAAAGCACCCTCGGCCCGAATCTTCTGGGCAGCCAGTGTCTCGCGACGCTCCTGCGACCGGGTTTCATTCTTGACCCATTCGTCAGCCAACAAGACCAGGGCCGACAAGCGCATGGGTCCGTGCTGTGGCTGCCTTGCCTGAACCACTTGCGCCAAAGCTGCACTGGCCTGCGCCGTGGTTTCCTCGAATGCAGATTGTGCTGACTGGGCCTCATTCAGAGTCGCTTGCGCGATGAGCACTTTTTCACGCACCAAGCGCCAATGGTTGAGCTTGAGCAGTGGCATGCCAGGCAGCCCGACGGCCTTGATCTGCGCCTCCCAATCCTGGTCAAACCGGGCCAGGGCTGCTGTGTGTTGCTGCTCCCGAGCCGTGAAATCCTTTACTTGCTGTTGCAGGCGGGTCAGTTGGTCCAGTTTGATCTGAAACTCTGATTCCTGCTGCGCCCTGTCATGGCGCTGGTCTGACATCAGGTCGGACTGCGCCACCTGCTGTTCATAACCGGGCGCTGCTTCCATTAAGGCCATCTGCCCCAGCTTGATGGCCTGCCAAGTGGTATCACGGTCGACTCGAGTCTGTTTGACATTCGCCAGCGTGACCGGTTGGTGGGTGGCCTTGAACTGCAAAATCTCCAGTTGCAGGGCTTCAACCTCAGAGGTGAGCTCAACAACACGCTGCTGGTCTGCGGCTTCTTTGGCCTCCAGATCACTGCGGCGCTTGACCAGCGTGTTGATCTCATCCTGTGTAGGCAATTGCAACCGGCGCAAGGCGTCAGCATCATGCGTCCAGGCACCCAGATCGGAAGTGGCCGTCTCCAGGTCACGGGTGAGGCGCCGGATTTGGGTTTCAGACTGCTTTTCTTGCGACGCCACATCGCCCAGCGCACGGGCGATGGCCAGGGCATCCATCAAGGCAACGGGCAATTCAGAGTCAGGCAAGCCCGTCATTTGCAGGCCAATGTCCTTGATTTCTGCGTTGCGTTGGCTCAAAGCTTCATCCGCGCTGGTCAAGGTTTGCAGCAGCATGTCATGGCGACGAATCAAACCGCCCAGGGTCGATTTCACCAGGGAGCCGGGAAGGCGTTTGGCCAGTGCCTCTTCATCCTCGACGGGCCAGCCCAATTGGCCCACCGATTCCTGAAGCTCTTGCCAAAGCACCAGAATCTCACCCTCTCGTTTGGCGATGTCATTGTCCAGCGAGCGCAGTTCCTGTCGCAGGGCATCAAGCGCTTCAATGTCGGTACTGCGCGCCAGAACCGATTCATTGGGGTGCAGCGTGTTGATTTTGCCAGCCAGGTCGGTGCGTTGGGTTTCAAACAATTGCACAGACTGGGTCGCAACGGCGGTGTCCTGCTCGGCGCGGGCCAGCACTTCAGCCGAGTTCTCCGGCAATTCGACCACTTTACCCAGCTCGGCCAACTGATCCTCTGAGGCTTTGAGCGAAGTCAGCAGGGGCGCCGTGCGTCGTACCCGCTCCAAGCCAATGCGTTGTTGCTCCAACGTGGCATAGCGCGCCCTGGCCTGCTCCAGCTCATCGGCAATCTCGTTTACACGGGTGCTGGCTTCCTGCCAGTCTTTGGTGCGCACAGTTGCCGCTTTCAGCGCCGCATCAGCCAGCTCCAGCTCGGCCGCAGCCTCGTAATACTCGCGGTCGCCCGATTTGCGTTTGGCCCACAGCAAATTGGCTTCGACTTCTAATTGATCGCGAATATGCCCCAGACTGCCCACGCCAGCGGCCGCCTGAAACAGAATCTGGCCAATGTCGTTGGAAGCGCTCAGAATGTCTTGTCCGCCTTGCACCAGGCGCTCATGGTTCAAGCCAAACATCTGGTCGAAGAAGACACGGTCAACCTGACCCAGAAAGGGTGTCAAGGCGTTGTCGGCCAAGGGGCTGCCAGCCGCACTTTGCAGGGTTTTGGCGCGGGCTTTAATGCGGATGAAGTCGAGCGCGGCGTCACCCTCCTCGATCGCTGCACCCAGACGCATCTCACTATGGGCATGCAAAAAGTTGTAGCGCGAACGGGTTTCAATACCAAACAGCAAATCCTGAATGGCGCTGCGCAAGGTGGATTTGCCCGCCTCATTAGGCCCCAAGATCAGATGAAAGTCCTGATCAGCCTTGGGCAGCGACACAGTTTTATCGGTGAATTTGCCATACCGCAGCAGGTCAAGTCGGGTCAAGCGCATGGTGAGTCCTTAATTCGATGTAGCCAGATAGGCCATCAAACCCGGCGTAACGGATTTGACGATGCCAGCCATGTCACCGGTGCGAATGGCATCAAGCTCTGGCACGGCACGAACCACGTCAAGCGGCATACGGTCCAGCAAGGGGCGCAGGTCCTGCAGCAGCGCCTCAAGCAGCGCGGCATCTTCTGGCGCCTCGTCCAAAAACTTCTGCAGGTCTGCAATGGCATCCGAGCGGGTGGCCAGCTGGGCAGCATCCACGGCCGGTTCAGTTTCAAGTCGCACTTTTTCTACCCAAAGGCGGTCAGTGCCCTGCCCTGCAGCCTGTCCCAGAATGTCTTCACGCAGTTGCGACTCCAGCCCGAACAGTTCACCGTGCACCGCAGTTTTGCCCTTGATGCAGACCCGCACCGACAGATAGATGGACTCAGGTGTCTCAGTGAGCAAACGCTCAAACGCCTGACCGGCCAACCTGACCACCTCTTGCAGGGTGCCAGCCTGGCTGGCATCCACTTCCACCACATGCCAGCGCAGGACATCCACCAGCACACGCTCGACCGATTGAATACCTGTTTCATCTGCGGTGACCAGCACCGCGCCTCGCGCGCCGGTTTCCCGGATATGGCGGCCCTGCAAATTGCCAGGAAACACCACCCACGGCGACTTTTGCAGGATGGCGTGTTCATGCACATGCCCCAGCGCCCAATAGTCATAGCCCTTGGCTGTGAGTTCTGCCACCGAACAGGGGGCATAGTTCACATGTTCCGTATAGCCACCCAGTGCGGTATGCAGCACACCAATGTTGAGCCAACCCGCCAAGGGTGCCGGGTAGCCGGAAACCAGGTTTTCAAAGGTGGCGGCTTCCTTGTAACTGCGGCCATGCAAGGCGACCTTTAACGCGTCAATGGTGAAGGTATTTGCCTTGCGGGCCTCAAAAGTATGAACATTGGTCGGCAAGGTGAGTTTCTTGGTCATCTCGCTCTCAGCGTCATGGTTGCCAAACAGCAAATAGACCGGAATGCCCACCTTGTTCAGGCGCCCCATTTCACGGCAGAAGAAGTGGCCGGTGTTGTAGTCTTTCCAGGTGCCGTCATACAGGTCACCCGCAATCACCATGAAGTCAATCGCCTCCTCGATGGCCACATCGACCAGGCGGGTGAAGGCATCGCGGGTGACAGTGCGCAGCAGGCTGACAGGCGCATCTTTATAGGCGGCCAAACCCACCAAAGGGCTGTCCAAGTGGATGTCGGCGGTGTGGATGAATTTCATTCTTTTCCCTGGAAGGTTCTATCGCAAGCTGGCAGCTTCAACCACCTGAGTGTCCTACTTTTGCCTGCGCCCTTTGCCCTCCTCCACCTTCTTTCGCAGGAAGGCCGGAATCGACATATTGGTTTCATCGCAGGCGTAAGCCACTTCGGATTTTTGTGTCAAGCGGTTGGACATGCGCATGGCAGAAAACCTGATTTCCTTGGACATCATCTGGGTGTCTTCATTGGCCAGTGTGCGCAGACGAACCAGCTTGTCGCGCAACCACGGATTTTGCGCAAAGCGCTTGTCCAGCGCGGCCATCATGGCGTGCGCAGCGCGGGTATCGCCACGTTGCACCAATTGCCGCAAGGTCTCGCTGGCTTGGGCAAACTCCAGCTCTTGCAGACGGCGTTCAACGGCTTCATCCATCGGCAGCGCCGAAAAGGCAGACAGCTCGACTGCTGGCAGGCTGAGCATGGCAGCATGTGCCTTGACGGTCTGCCCATCAAGGGTTTGCGCCTGCAAGGAAGCGGCCAACAGGTCACGGTTGTCGCCTGCTGCGCTGGGGCTGATGTGCAAACGCAACATCAGCCAGGCTTCGGCCCCCCAGGCCAGGTCGCTCAGCCGGTAGCTGCCATCCGGGTTTTGCTGTACCAGGCCCACGGTTTCAATGATGACCCCTGGCGCTGCAATCAGTTTGATGTCGAGTTGCCGCAGGCACAGTGCCTTCAGCAGAGAAAACTCCTCATCGAAACTGTCATAAAGGTCTTCAGCCTTCTGACCGTAATACTGCTGGCCGCCACCGGCACGGGCCATGGCAATCATCAGGTCCTCGTTGAATCCATGCCCGAGTCCGACCGTGGTGGTGCTGACCCCCTTGGCCAACCATGAACGGCAATGCTTCTCAATTTCCGCCTGGTCGCACAAGCCATGGTTGGCCTGCCCATCAGAGAGAAGAATCACGCGCGAAATGCTGGTGTCAACGCCACCCTCCAGTTGCCTGGCACCCGCTTCCCAACCCCCAAAGAGATCGGTACTGCCGCCACTCTCAACGCCGGCAAGGGCGTGGCGGATGGCGTCTGCAGATTTCACTGGCGCCAGCGGCACCAGCACATCGACATCGTCGTCATACACCACCACAGACATCTGATCCTGTGGGGTCATGCAACTGGCAATGTGGGCAACGCAGCGCAGCGCTTCGGTCAGCGGTTGGCCGTCCATGCTGCCAGACCGATCAACCACCAGCGCCAAGCGCTTGTGGATCGTTTTGGTTTTACCCTCTGCAGGCTGATCAGGTGCTTGCACCCGCAGCATCACTTCGAGCGTGCCACCTTGAGCTGAGATGGCGGACTTGACAGGGGACAACAGGAGCGTGGGTTGTGTCATGGCTTTTCCTTTGCAATAAATCATCAAGAAGCCATGAGTTTGCGCCGCACAAGGCTTATGACGTAAGCCTGCAAAGCTGTACAAAACTTCAGCAATTTTTATGAAATCCTACTTTTGCGGGATCATCTGGTGAGCCTGAGCCAGGGCGATGCGATTTCGGCTATTGCTTTTCGAGGAAAATGATTCGCATGGCCCATCTTTGCCCCACCCTCCCCCGGCACTTGGCCGTCAATTCGGGTGAATACGCCGAACTTGACCTGCTGCAAACACTCGAACGCGGCCTGTCCGACGCCTACACGCTTTTTCATAGTGTCGATTGGTCACGCGGCTCTGGCGAGCACGAACAGCATGGCGAGATCGACATCGTGGTGATCAACCAAGCCGGTGACGTGCTGTTGATCGAGGTGAAGGCTGGCAACGTGGACTTTTTGCCCAACGGTATCTTCAAAACCTATGGTGACCACTCCAAAAACATCACGGCGCAAATTGGCCTGCAATACGGCGCATTGCGCAACAGACTGGCCGATGCCAGCCTGACGGTACGCTTAAGCCACTTGCTGGTGCTGCCCAACCTGAAGGTGCAGTCAGAGACCGCGCAATGGCCGCGCGAACGCATTGTGGACAGTGAGGACGTGGGCAACATCGTCTCACGCGTGACCCAACTGCTGGGTGCCGGCTTGCCCAACCCCGATGTACAAGCCCGTGTGCTGGCTTTTTTTGAGAACCGGTTTCGTGTCGAACCCGATGTGTCCGCCCTGGCTGGCCGCCTGCAACAGGCGTCCACACGCATGTCGGCAGGCCTAGCCACTTGGGTGCCACGTATTTCTGTGCCGTCAGGAGTACTTCGGGTTATCGGCACGGCAGGTTCCGGCAAAACTCAGCTCGCGCTGCGACTGTTGCGTGACGCAGCCGCTGCGGGCCAAAGAGCGGCCTACCTTTGCTTCAACCGGGCTTTGGCTGACCACATCGCGCGTGTGGCACCGGTGCGCACGCAAGCAGAGACGTTTCATGAATTTGCTTTGCGCATCGTTCGACGCGCGGGACAAACGGTGGACTTCAGCCAGCCCACAGCGTTTGACACCATCACCGCCGATTGCATCAAGGCCCTTGCCCAAAGCGATCCGGATCTAGACCTGATCGTGATCGATGAAATGCAGGACATGCAGCCCGATTGGGTTGAAGCCCTGTTGTCACGCCTCAAAGCCAATGGCCGGGCGGTGTTACTGGAAGACCCAGAACAGCAGCTTTACAAAGACCGGGAAGCCTTTGACATCGAGGACGCCGTCACCATCACATCCCATGAGAATTTCAGGACCCCACGCGCACTGGTGCAACTCATCAACATGCTGCACCTGACAGGTACAGAGGTGGAAGCACTTTGCCCACATAGGGGCGAAATGCCAGACCCCATCGTTTACGAGTCCCCAGAAAAGATTGCCCCCTGCACTGTCAAGGCCGTGGAACGTTGTCTGCAGCGCGGCTTTAGCCTGGCTGAAGTGGCGGTAGTCAGCATGCGCGGGCGGGAGCGCTCGGTGCTTCAGGGCCTGGACAAACTTGGTCCCTGGTCGCTGAGTCGCTTCACCGGAAAATTTGACGAAGGCAGCACGCCGATCTGGAAAGATGGCCAGTTGATGATTGAATCAGTGCGGCGCTTCAAGGGTCAGGCAGCAGCAGCCGTGGTTTTGACCGAATGTGACATGTTGGAGCTGGATCCGATTAACCGACGGTTGCTTTTTGTGGGGTTGACACGGGCGCGCATTCATCTGGAGTGGGTGATGTCGACACAGACGGTAACGGCGCTGGAGAAGTCCTTGCAAGTTTAGGCGTACTCCTGGTGTTACAGCCAGCCCAGGCGTCGGCATTCAAATTTTCAAAAGCAATGCTCCCTGTTTTGCGCGCGTCAACGCCACGTAAATTAGCTTTCGCTCGCTTCCAGTCTCGTTGGGGTCGCCAAAAAACGACTTGGGAGCGATAACGACCACACGATCAAACTCCAAACCTTTGGCGCGGTGCATGGTTGCAAAGTGGATGCTGGCAGCGTCGCTGGCAATATTTTGATTTGCATCGATCACTGACGTCTTGAACCCGGCATGCACAAACTGCTTGGCAAGCGCCTCGCGCATCGACTTGGTGCTTGCAATGACACAGGTGCTTTTGATAGGGCCCTCGACGTCCTGGGTTTGCCAGCCTTTCACAGCTTCAATGGCACACTTGATGGCTTTCTCAACACTGTCCACGTCAATAACCACCGGCGCTGGCCCGTGCGACAGTGATTTATACCGACGGGTCTCATCATGACCGTCATCAAGGTCATCCACCTCGCACCCTTCCAAAAGCGCAACAGCCAGGCGCCGGATTTCATCGGTGGTACGGTAATTTAAATAAAGCTTGCGTGAGCGGCCACGAATATCAATGCCGCACTTGCTCATGGCTGCACGGTGACGGCTGTAAATGCGCTGATGCCCATCTCCCAAAAAGAACAAATCGTTGGCTTGACGGGGCATCATGGCGCGCAGCAATTTCAAAGCCTGTGGCCCAAAATCCTGCGTTTCGTCGATCACGATGGCGCTAAAAGGCAGACCTGCGCTTTCGGCCTGTGCCTCCTGTGTCAACACGGTTGCAATGTCACGGTAAGCATCGTCAACTTCTTTGAGCTTGCGCGAGGCCAACTGGCCGCGGTACTCCTCAAACACGGGCCAGACGGCATCACGCTTGGATCGACTGAGGATCACACCTCGACCTGTGCGCCTCACGGCTCGGTATTCATCCCTCGTTGTCACGCCCTGGGCCAAGACCACTTGCTCCAGTTCCTGTTCATAAAACATTGGCGGAAAGTCGATGGACGCATCTTTGACCGCCAGAGCTGACTGCCATGCTTGCAGTGCCCCGTCCGTGCTACGGTCATAAACAATTTTGTGCTCCAACTTGCGTGATCGCATGAATCCGTGGACCCAGGCATCTAGATTGCGGATTTCAATTTTGCCCATCGTTTTCGGTGAACAAAGGGTTTTCAAGTTGTCTTCGATGTCCATCGCAAGGTTCTTGCTAAAGGTGGTGAACAATACCTTCTGCCCGCCTTGCGTACGGTTTTCTGCCAGCCACTTGGCCCGGTGCATGGCCACCACTGTTTTACCGGTTCCAGCCCCTCCCAACACGCGAACTGGACCACTTCGGTCACCACTTGCTAATTTATGCTGAGTCGGGTGCAGAAAAATACGCCATTGGGCCAAGGGCGCGTTGATGATGGCCAACATGGCCTCATCGTCCTCGACAACGACAAACCTGGACTGCGACTCCGGTGTCGTCAACGCAGTAACAAAATCTTCGGTATCGATGATGCGATCTACGCGCGTTTCGCGTGACGTTAAAACCTGCGTCAGCGTATCTCCGGCTGCGATAAGAAAGAGTCCCTCATAGGCCTCCACGGGCAAGCTGGCCTGCAATGCATCCAACTCATCTTCAGATTGAACGGAACGAATACGGCCAATCCAGTCCTCAGGTACACCGATACTCATCAGATCATGGTCTGAAAGAGTTTCAAACAAAAATGAGGGCTGAGTTGCCAGCACTTGTGGCGATGGAGCAGAAGTGGCCTGTTTAGCCGCGACAACAGGCATTGCGGCGGCAATGGCATCAACCATTGGCGCCGCAACTTCTTCCACAAACACAATCTGCATCGCCCCGGTGACGGGATTGATAGCAATCTTGCGTCGTTCAGCCCAGCGATAAGCTTCATCGTGGTGATCAACATGCAACAGCACGTACACGTCGCCACTTTCTGGTTTAAAAACAATCCCGCGCCAGTCCAGATCAACCCGAACCGATTTCAGGTTGGGGTCGCGTGCTGCATTGATTTTTTCGTAATTGATGCCTGGACTTTTGGGATCAGCCTGGAACTTGACGGCCCATTTCAGCACTTTGGATTGGGCGCCAGAGGGCAGCTTGGCCAACTGAAAGAGGAAGTCCTGCGACAAGGCGACTTTAGGTTTCAAGCTCATACTGAGGCTCCCTCGTTTGATTTATTGACATTCAGAACACCCAGCTTCTCAGCAGCGACCCTGGCCCAATTGACGCTGTTGATGGTGGCAGTCGCCTCATCCAGCACTAGCACCGCCCAACCGGCTTGCGCCCAGGCACTGCTCAAGTCAGCCTGGTCAAAAGTGAGAAGAACCACATGCTCAGCCAACCATGCCATTTCCGCTTCTGCAACCACCATGCCGCGATCATCCGCCAGTTCATGACCGATCACAGGTGGATTTACGCCCAAAATGGCCAACTCCTGCAAACCAGCTCTCAAAGTCGCCAATGTCAAGTCCAGGAGCTCAACCCATTCTTGTGACAAGGCCGCTTGGTCTGATGATCCAGCAGGCATCACAGACTTGGCAGGTGCGGCCTTCAACAAGTCAATGTCACCGGCCTGGACGCCACTGGTTGTCGCCATCACGATGCCCGGCAAACATTGCAGGGTATTGAACAACGCGAGCCATCTTCGCCAGTACAAGTGCGACATCTGATCTTTTTGATCGACCAGATCATCCAGCACCAGAATACCTGGGCTGGTCAGGCCATCCACTTGCCCTTGTGCAAAAGCCAGCGGCCAAGACGTGGCCACCACCGGCTGGAAATTTTTGTTTGAAAGGCTGGGCACGTAGCCTTTGCCGGGTGACTGCAACCATTCTGGCAATTGCTGTATCCAAGCTGCCAGGTCGTTTTGCACTTGCGCCAGGTCTTCTGGTGTCGACGGCACCATCAGAAAACCCAGCCAAAGCGCATTACGCTGCATTTGCTCCACGGCCGTATCGCCGTCGCTGGAAGGCAATATCGGTGTAGCCAGCCAACCTAACAACTGAAACACACTTTGGTGAGTAAACGCACCCTGCCCCGCTCTTGGCAGGGTCAACGGTGCTTTCGATCCGTCATGGCGATTGGCTACCACCAAGGGAGAGTCAAGGTCAGTTCCCGTGGCACCAGACAACGCAGCCTTCACGTCTTCATGCGTGACTGACCAAACCCAGAATTTGCCGCTGGCAACCAGGGCACTACGCTTCAATGCATCATCGCGCAGTGAATTTTGGTGATAGGTCCAGCCATCACAAAACACAGCTATCGGCTTGCGGGCAGATCCACCCTGCCATGGCCAGATCACAAAGTCTGGCTTGCTGGCAACTGCAACGCCTTCAGATGGACCCAAATTGCATTGCGGCTCAATGCGATACCGTTGACCGGACAATTCGAGCACGAAACCGGATTTCCCGTTAACGATGTCTTGAACCAGCTTCACCGGCGGCAAACCTAATGCCCCGCCCATGCGACGCAAGCTCTCGATGAATCGGCTTTCCAGCACCGAGTCAAAATTCGGGTTAATGAAGATATCGGAAATGGTGGCCACCTTTTCCAATTGATCCAGTGAGGCGACCAGTTCGGTCAATACTTCCTTACCCCTGTCGCGCGACACCAGATTCATGTTGCGCCCCAGGCGGTACTGGTAAACGCAGCGGTAGCAGCCGTCCTTTTCCGGATCGGCGTTACACGCGCATTGTTTGACGGCATCCAGCGCCATGCGCAGCACATCAGATAGCGTACCAGCGTCTTGCGCCAGCAACTGGTGCAAGTAGCCTGTACCGCCAGGCACCGAGTCATACAGCATGACGAAATGCCGCCGTGGTCCGCCATCCTTGCCTGGCTCATCTTGACTGACCAGTCGCAAATGGTCGACCTTTCCACCAAAGCGCTTTTTGAGGCCCAGCTGCAACGCTGCCATAAAAGACTGAACCACCTCTTCATCGACACCTGACTTGGTGTAAGGCACCAAAATCCGCAAGGCTTCAGAAGAAAATTCGCGGTACAGGTACAGGCATTCCAGCAGGTTGGCAGGATCTTCACTCCCATGCTTGGCGCAATCAAAACTGTGTAGCTGCCCCGGCGGGTCGGTGCGCTTGCGTGGCGCCTTTTGCACCTTACCGCAGTACCTGCAAAGTTTGAAACCTGGCCGTGACGACTCCTTGTCAGCCACCCTGAAAGACTCACCAGGCTTGACCAGTTCACCAAAATTCACATCCCTGAAGGTCACGCGTGACACAAACTCAAAACCAAATGGCAAGCCACCGGTTTTGATCTGCCATGCTTCCCGAATATCTTTGAGCTCAAAGTCTGCCATCAGCTGGCGAACAAAAAACTTTGGTTCACGGTCATCCGCACTGTCATCAATGCGAACTTTGGTGTCGTCACTGTTGGCAATCGCTTGTCTGAACCTGAGCAGAGTGCGCTTTTGCGCGGCATCACCCCACATCGCATCACCACACCGGGGGCAAACGGCATGAGTGTCGGCATTTACCTCCAGATTTTGCATGTGATGACACGACGGACAAAACCGCCAGTTTTCTGTCTTGGCCAGATTCATGTTGATCTGGTCAATCTCTACTTTGCGCTGATTGGCGTAAAAGCGGTTTTCTGGGGCAAATTCAGATAATGCAGAGTTGGCCGGCCGCTCGTATTTGATAGCGGGTAGTGCCACATAAGCACCCTGCCCTTGTTCATCAGACCCACGCTTGCGCCAGAGTACGGACTTCAGTTCAATGCCAGCCTCAGGAAACGCATAGTTCGGGATCAAGCCAGCATCAGTCAACGTGTTCAACAAATCACGCTTGTTGATCTCTGCAATCAACTCCAGCATTTTGTCGCGCTCACGCAGCAGGCTGTCGATCTCTTCACGGGTAGCATCATCCTGCGGACGTTGCTCAGCAGCTTTTCTGAGCACATCGATCTGTTCCTTGCGCTTTTTGTAGGTCTTGCGTTCCTCTACAAGCTCCTCAAGGTACTTCTGCAAACGCATCCGCAGACCATCGACCTCACCCTGACCCTGCATGAAGTCTTGCAAGCGTTGACGCACAACCACGTCCACGTCTTGGCCCAGCAAATCCATGAAGGCCGTAAACAGCCGTGGCTCACTCCTGAGCACATGGTCGCAGAAGTTGTACGGAAAGCGCGCCTGGTTGGCCTGCTCCACGGCATCAAGGGCTGTTGAAGTCTTTTCCGGAAAGGCGGTGGCCGTGCTGATACCACTCACCCAGTCGTCCATGCAGAAAGCAAACATCTGTCGGCGCAGTACCTCGGCAGCCTGCAAAAACACACCGGGTGGCGCCACCTCGCCTGACAGCATCTCCTGTGTTTCTTCAAAAAAGTACAGGTCATGTGGGCTGCTGCCATCTGCCAATGTGGTGGTCAATGCGTTGCCATCACGACGCCCGGCGCGACCCATGCGCTGCAAAAAACTGGCCTGATTGGGCGGCACGGAGCACAAAAGCACAGAGGACAAATCACCTATATCCACACCCATTTCAAGCGTTGGAGTGGCAGAAAGCAGGTTTTCATACCAGTCGCGGGGGTGTTTAGACTTAAAGCGGAGCTCTAAAGCCTCGCGTTCCTGGCGTTCCAGCAGACCGGTGTGCTCGGCGGCAATCACACGGCGCAAATCCCCTTGACTGAACCGGTCAGACAACCAACCACCAGTCGGCAAAATGTCATCATAAAACTCATCGGTCGCGTCTATGCAAGGCATCCCTTGCAAGGCTTTGGCGGCGCTAGCGGGCACCGTCAGACGGCGTTTTCCTAATGGCGTCGCAAGATAAGCGGTGTCCACATCAATCTGCAAAGCCAGGGGGTTGATGGCCAGTGTGTCACCTTGATGATCCACGGTACGCACGAGAATACCCTCGTCTTCAAGCACCTTGGCTGCAGCGTGAAACAGGTCAACGGCCAAACCAGGCGACAACAACATCTGGCGGCCCAGGGCGGCGGCTGCCCACCTGTCAAACCAACTGGTGTGTTGAGCGTTGGTCAATTTATCAAAGTCGCGTTGTTTACCCAAGCTCAGAAACACCGGCCTGGGCGTTCGCTCTCCCATGCCAGGTAGCCATTCACGGCGGCCACCCGTGTTTGTCAAGGCATAGACATTGCCATCACCCGCATAGACAGCAAGCTCTGGGTGCATCACCGCGCCGCGCCGTCGTAAATGTGTCAGCAGGCCCCAGAGCCATTGGGTCAACACATCCAGACTCAAACCTTTCGCTCCAAATTGTTCATGCACTATTGGCAGCAACAATTGCGCTGCGGCCGTGACTTTGTCTAGCGGCACCGACACAGTTGCCTTACCAATGCGCTCCAGATTCCGACCACGGTGGCTCAGGTAAGTAAATTCGCTATAAGCCTGCCAAAGCAGGCGTTTACGCACCTTCTCAGGCAATCGACTTGCCGCTGGCAATGCGCCTTTTTTAAGCAGTTCTTCAGCCCAGTCTCGTTGCCAGGTCATGTTGGGACCAATGAACTCTGCCAACAGACTTTCTGGCGGCATATTCAGCACCGAACCTGGTGTGTCAAACAACGCATCTGCTTGGGTCAAAAAGTTTGTCCAACTCAAACCAGGTTGAGCCAGTTCATCGATAACATGCGCCAAGGCGGTTCGCACGTTATTGAGGTAGGTTCGCGCGCCAAAGAAACCGGCACGGTGCGCTGCATCTTGCACCGAGTCAGAAAAGGCGATCAGCTTTTTGTCGTCATTGAAGGGGCTTGCCCAACTGTGCTCCACCACCTGTGACCCCAATGTGGCGTTACGGGCACCCAGCAACAGCAACCGGTCGCGATTGCCACAGGCTGGGCAGGTGCTGTCATGACGCGTGTGCTGCACCTGTCCGATTGAAAAGCTGCGCTGGGCAATCACCTTATAGACAGCAAGCAACTCCTGTTGACCACAGGCCTGACACGTGCCAGGTGCTTGCTGTAAGTTGCCGCAAGCCACACAGGCATGCTGGAAAACGCCTTCAACCTGAGGTCGTTTAACGCTTTGTGCCGCATACAGTCGAGTTGCCTCGGGCCGGCCTGCAAACCAGGTGTTGTAAATCTCATCAAGTTGGGTGGACAGCTTATTGCTGCCCTGTACCAGGCGGGACAACCAACCCGTGGTGTGGCACTCGCTGCACTGCACCATGGGCAGGTAGACACCGTCCGGGTTGGCTGCCACGTCGGCGGCGCTGCGCAAACGCACATCATCGGCCGCCACTGCCAGCTTTGCCACCATGCGGCGCAATTCACGCAGCCAAAGTTGAAGCCTCAAGCTCACCAGCGGTATGGGTTTGTCTGGCGTAACACCTGGCAAGCGCGCCCAAGCAACCAACACCAGCAGAGCGTCCAGCACCTCACGCACTTGAGGCTTGGCTGCTACAGGCAGACTTTTTTGCAAACGCTCAGTCAATTCGTCGTAGTGGATGACACCGCCCTTGAGTTGCTTGAGCAAATTGACAAACAAGATATGACGTTTAAGACAGTCGCTAAGCTGATTGCGCCAGGCCACATCCTTGACATCTACCGGCTTGAGTTCGTCTGGAAAGAACAGCTCGAACCACTTGGCAACGGCCTGTGCAGGCGTCTTGAACTGCGCGGAATCCAGAATTCCAACCAAATCTGGCGGGCTTTGGAACATGCAGTCAACAAAAGCATCTTCCAGAAATACCCCAACTGATTGACGGTTTTCTGTGATGACTGACTCAGGCACAAAGGGTGCTCCAAAGATCTGCCGCGCGTAATCCCGCAGTGCCGTGGTGTCTGATGAACCGCCCAGCGTGGCAGAAGTTCCAGCGCAGACCAGATGTCCCTCAGGCGTTTTAAGGCGCGCCCGCAAACGGCGCAGCAGCAAAGCCAGGTCTGTGCCTTGGGCACCATCAAAAGTATGTAATTCATCCACCACGAGATAGCGCAAGGTCGTAGGCGTGTTGCGCTCCCAGAGCTTGCGGTCTTTGGGGCGCAGCAGCAGGTAGTCCAACATTTTGTAGTTGGTCAGCAAAATATCAGGTGGGTATTTACGCAGGGTTTCGCGGTCGGTAATCACGTTGGTGGGCGTCATCACCATGCCCTGCCCTGGATCCGCCACTGATCCCCCCACATACAAGCCCACTCGCAATCCAGCGAAGGCTGGCACGGCGGCCACCAACTGGGCAAATCGGCGCGCCTGATCGCTGGCCAGGGCATTCATAGGGTAAATCACCAACGCCTTGATGCCACCACCCTTGCGTGCACGTGCGCAATGGTCCAGCACCGGGTACAAAAAACACTCTGTCTTGCCGCTGCCGGTGCCTGTGGCCACCAAGGTGTGGTCAGCCAGGTCCTGGCTCGACAAGCGCGTCCAGGCAGCCTCTTGATGGCTAAACCCCGGAAACTCAGTTTCAAAGCCGTTAAAGAATTTGCGACCCGCCGCACCCGCGGTAAAAGGCAACCCAATCTGCAAATAGGGTCCCTTGAGCCAACCGGACTGGTCTTCCACAAAGCGGCGCATCAGCCCTTGCATGAAGTCGTCTGACGGCTCGAAGCCAGTGATCAGAAATTGTTGCAGGCCTTGCTGGATGTCTCGGGCTAATAGGGATGGGAGCATGGCAAACGATCAACTCAAATCAGTTCACTGAACCCAGATCACCCGAAATAGGGGCGTGCTTTTCGTCAAATTTGTACCCCATCAAAGCCATTGCGTCAGCCAGATCGGTTTGCAGGAAGTCGAGCCCCTCGTAAAACAGCGGCAAGCCGCGCGCCTTGGCCAGCGCATAAGAAAACAAGTCGCCGTAGTTCAAGTCTGCCTTACTGCGCCTTTTGCCAAAGTCCACACACCCCTGGCGGGCAGTCGCTACCGCGTTCTCGTCAAAGGGAACAATGAACACCTTGTAACTTGCCAGGAAACTGTCAAGCAAAGCCGGGCCTTGAACATCTTTGCGATTGATGAAAATGATCGACAGTTCAAGAAACGTGCCCGCGCTCATGTACAAAGCATCGCAACATTTCAGGGCAGCCTTGAATGCATCCGCTGATGGCCTGCCATCAAAAATGCTCACAATGGCCGATGAATCGATGACCGCTTCGCGCAAGGTAGTGACAGTCGTCATTTAGGCAAACCAAACTCGTCGTATTCTGAGTACCGCCAGCTTTCGTGCTGGTGTTACCGACTGATTTGACCAAGAAGCGTGATGGTCGAGTGGACGCGTCCATTGCTGTTTTTGATCAAAGGCGGTGATTGGCGTTGTGACTTTGTCTGCTGAATTCCTGAATTTA
>Ga0210023_1001342_pt1 | contig 17460 bp, 9 predicted proteins | sample CryGeymeta201524_FD_183987 | JGI IMG/M metagenome (GOLD analysis project Ga0210023, IMG submission 183987) | Groundwater microbial communities from Crystal Geyser aquifers in Utah, USA - Crystal Geyser metaG 2015-24 (SPAdes) (version 2) | ecosystem: Environmental > Aquatic > Deep subsurface >... | reverse complement strand
ACCTATTTGTCAGAATTGGAAGCGACCATCAGCGCCGCCCTGCAAGACGGACCGGTGAGGATCCGTTGAGTGCCGATTTTCAGGGAGGGAGAATAGAAATGCAACCAAGAGCATTGGATTTATTAAGGAGAGCCCTGGATAATTCGCAGGCGGTCTTTCGGGACGGTCAGTGGCAGAGTATTCAAGGACTACTGGAACGCAAACGGATTCTGGTCGTGCAGAGAACCGGATGGGGGAAAAGCGTCATCTACTTTCTCGCCACCAGGCTGCTGCGTGACCAGGGGGCCGGACCGACGCTGCTTATCTCTCCACTGCTCTCCCTGATGCGCAACCAGCTTGAAGCCGCCGAACGGATCGGCATTACGGCCAGGACGATCAACAGCTGCAATACCGACGATTGGGATCGGGTGAAAGAGGATCTGCAACAGGATCGTGTCGATGTCCTGCTGATTTCTCCGGAAAGACTGGCCAACGACGCTTTTCGGCAGGACGTTCTGGCTGATATCGCCAACAGAGTGGGCCTGTTCGTGGTCGATGAGGCCCATTGCATTTCTGACTGGGGGCATGACTTCCGCCCTGATTACCGGCGGATTACCCGCGTCCTGCAGGCCCTCCCGCCAACTGTTCCGGTTGTGGCCACCACAGCCACGGCCAATGACCGGGTGGTCGCTGATGTGATCTCGCAGCTCGGCGACGACATCGTGCTCTCCCGAGGGTCTCTGACGCGCGCGAGTCTCAAGCTGCAGAACATCAACATGCCCAGCCCGGCAGCCCGCATGGCCTGGTTGGCGGCAACGATTCCCACCCTGCCAGGCAGCGGAATCGTCTACACCTTAACCCAGCGCGATGCCGAACGATTGACGGAATGGCTCCAGATCAACCAGATCGAAGCCAGAGCTTACCACGCCGGTGTCCCCAACAACGAAGACGGCACCTCGGCAAGAGAAGCGATGGAACAGCAGCTTCTCAACAATGAGATCAAAGTCCTGGTGGCGACGGTCGCCCTGGGCATGGGCTTCGACAAACCGGACCTGGGGTTCGTCATCCACTTCCAGCGCCCTGCTTCGGTTGTCCATTATTATCAGCAAGTCGGCCGGGCCGGTCGCGCCGTGGATGAAGCCTATGGGGTTCTGCTGTGCGGCGAAGAGGACGATAAAATCGCCGATTATTTCATTCGCAGCGCTTTCCCGCCCCAGGAGCATGTTTCGGCGATTCTTGGTGCTCTCGATCAAGCGGATGGCCTTTCGGTTCCGGCCATGCAGAGGGAGCTGAACCTGCGTCAAGGGCAGATTGACAAAACGCTTAAATTTCTGACCGTCGAATCCCCTTCCCCGGTTACCAAAATGGGTACCAAGTGGCATGTCACCGCCGCCGCTGCCGACTACAGGGTCGATCAGGATTATGTGGATGCGATCACTGCGATCCGCCGCGAAGAGCAGGCACAGATGCAGGCGTACATGACCCATCAAGAGTGTCTGATGCAGTTTCTCGCCCAGGCGCTCGATGATCCGAACCCGCAAGCCTGCGGCCGATGTAAAAACTGCGACCCGGCCCTGCTGTTACCTGAAGGTTACCATGACGCGCTCGCCAACCGGGCTGCCCTGTTCCTGAAAAGAAGTTACCAACCGATCGATCCGCGCAAAAAATGGCCCGCGGCCAATGTTTTTGCGCATTACCAGTTCGGAAACGCGAATATTCCCGGCGAACTGCAAGCCGCCGAAGGTCGCGCCCTGAGCCTTTGGCGTGATGCCGGTTGGGGGCAGCTCGTCGCTTCAGGCAAGTACGAAACCGATCATTTTGCCGACGAACTGGTCCCGGCCTGTATAGAGATGATTGCGCAGTGGCAGCCCGACCCGGCGCCGAAATGGGTGACCTGCATCCCCTCGCAGCGGCATCCCAACCTGGTGCCCGATTTCGCCCGGCGTCTGGCGGAAGCACTCAATCTCAAATTCGTGCCGTGCATCACAAAGGTGCGGGACAACCAGCAACAGAAATTCATGGAGAACAGCTACCAGCAAGCGAAGAACCTGGATGGTGTTTTTCAGGTCAACCTTGAACCCAAAGCCTGGAGTCCCTGCCTGCTGGTGGATGACATGGTCGACTCGCGCTGGACGTTTACGGTTGCCGCTGCCTTGTTGCGCCAGGCCGGAGTTGCCGCCGTGCACCCCCTGGCGTTGGCGCTTAATTCCCCTCGGATGGATTGACGCATGACGAACTTCTTAACCAACGACACCAAAGCGATCATCCTGCTCTGCGGCATCCTGGGCAAGGATCGCGCAGCCGAGCCCCTTACCCAGTCGGAATACAATACCCTGGCTCGGTGGCTGGTGCGCGAGCAATTGCGTCCTGAAGCGCTGTTGAGCATGGACAAGCTCGATGATGCAGCAGTGGGTGCCGGGATCAATCGGGAGAGACTTGGCAAACTGCTCTGCAGAGGGGTGCAGCTCGGTTTTGCCATCGAAGAATGGCAGCGCAGCGGACTCTGGGTCATCAGCCGCAGCGACCCCGAGTACCCTGCCCGTTACAAGGCCCATCTTAAGGATAAGGCCCCGGCGTTGCTGTTCGGCGCTGGCGACAAGTCGCTGCTTCAGGGCGGGGGGCTGGCGATGGTCGGCTCGCGTAATGTGGATTTCGAGGGAGAAGAGTTCACCCGCCAGGTTGCCGAAACCTGTGCGCGCAATCGTATGCTGGTGGTTTCGGGGGGCGCCCGGGGGGTCGATCAGATCTCCATGCGCACGGCTCTCGAAGCCGGCGGCCGAACTATCGGTGTTCTGGCAGAGAATCTCCTTAAAGCGAGCATTGAGCGCCATGCCCGTCACGCCATCGCCGAAGGGCAGTTGCTGCTCATCTCCCCTTACCATCCCCAGGCGCGTTTTACCGTCGGCACGGCCATGGGGCGCAATAAGCTGATCTATGCCATGGCGGATTACGGTCTGGTGGTCAGTGCGGATTATAAGAAGGGCGGCACCTGGGCCGGTGCCGAGGAAGAGTTGAAGCGCGATAAACCGCTTGCGGTGTTTGTCCGTACCCATGGGCAGGTCCCCACCGGCAACCGCAAGCTGCTCGATCTGGGCGCTCTGGAATGGCCGGCCACCATGCAACAGGACGATCTGCCCCAGAAGCTTGCCGTTTTGGCGAATCAACGTCCCGAACCTCAGGCAACCGTCAGGGAAGCTGAAACGCTCAGCCTCTTTGATCATCAACCACAACAGGCGACCGAAGTCCGTGAAGACGAGCCGAAGATAAAAGTCCCCTCCAGCGCACCTTCCGCGCAAGTTGAACCGGACCTGCCGGTCTCTGTCTACGCTGCCGTCCTGCCGGTTATCTTACGCCATCTTCAAGAGCCGATAACCGTTGATGACCTGGCGGCACAACTGGATGTGACCAAAAGTCAACTGAATCTCTGGCTGAAAACGGCGGTCGAAGACGGTGCGGTCAAAAAGCACAGCAAACCGGTTCGTTACTCTGCTAAGAGGGGGAAATAGATGCAACCACTGGAGAAAACCCTGCGCAACCAGCTCGAACGCACCGTTAAGCAGGCCCGCGACGTTGCCGAGGCGGCGGCGTGCGCGGCGCTGGGGCAGTTGGGAGTTGGTGAGGCGGCGCCGTTCGAGCATTTGCGTGAGGACGACAAGGCGTTGCGCCGTAAGCTGCGGGTGCATGGTCGTCAGTTGGGGGATGAATTTCTCCCCTCGCCCTCCGGGAGAGGGGTCGGGGGTGAGGGTCGGGTGCAGACCATGAACCGCCTGGTCGAGGAGGTCGCCTACGAACATTGGCACCGGATGCTGTTTGCCCGGTTCCTGGCCGAGAACGATCTGCTGATTTATGACGGGGTGGCCATTACCCTGGAAGAGTGCGAGGAACTGGCGCCCGAAGAAGATGCCGCCAACGGCTGGGAGCTGGCCGCCCGCCTGGCCGCCAAGATGCTGCCGCAGATTTTCCGCCAGGATTCGCCGGTGTTTCAGCTGCACTTTGCCGCCAATCATCAGCTGCCGCTGGAAAAACTGCTGAACGATCTTCCCGCCGAGGTCTTCACCGCCGCCGACAGCCTCGGTTGGGTCTATCAATTCTGGCAGGCCAAGAAGAAGGATGAGGTCAATGCCGCAGAGAGAAAGATCGGCGCACGGGAGCTCCCCGCCGTCACCCAGCTCTTCACCGAGCCCTACATGGTCAGCTTCCTGCTTGACAACTCCCTCGGGGCCTGGTGGGCGGCAAAAAAACTATCCGCAGATTTCGCAGATGTTCGCAGATTTAAAACCGAAGAAGAGGTCAGAAAGCATTGCTCGATTCCAGGCGTCCCGCTTGAGTACCTGCGCTTTGTAACCTCACCCCTAAATCCCCTCTCCATGAATGGAGAGGGGACTTCAAGCGGACATTCAGTAACGGCTCATAATTTCGTGGCACCGGAGAAATTGGAAGCGGCACGCCAGTTTAGAAAGCAACCTACACCGAACGAAGCCGAGGCGTGGGAATGGTTGCGAGACCGAAGAATGTTGGGACTGAAGTGGCGCAGGCAACAGGTTATTGAAGGTTTTATCGCTGATTTTTACTGTGCGGGACACCATTTGGCCCTGGAAATTGATGGCGGGATTCACCAAACAGATGAGGCCATCGAATACGATCAAATCAGAGACAACATTTTTGCGCAAAAAGGAATAAAAACCCTCCGTGTCAGCAATGAGGATTGCACACCAGGCTACCTGAAAGCACAAATTGAAAAAGCAGTTTCCTCCCCCCTCGCCATTCATGGAGAGGGGGGTCGGGGGGGTGAGGTCTGGACCCCAGCGGCCGGAACTTTTGATGGCTGGCCGGAGCAACTCGCCGACCTGAAGACCCTCGACCCCTGTTGCGGTTCGGGCCACTTCCTGGTGGCGGCCTTCCTGATGCTGGTACCCATGCGTATGGTGCTGGAGCAACTTTCGGCACAAGAGGCCGTCAACGCGGTGCTGCGGGAAAACATCCATGGCCTGGAACTGGACCAACGCTGCGTGGAGCTGGCCGCCTTTGCCCTGGCGCTGACCGCGTGGAAATACCCGAACGCTGGCGGTTACCGCGTATTGCCGGAATTGAATGTCGCCTGCTCGGGTTTGTCGATCAGCGCCAAGAAAGGGGAATGGTTGGCGCTGGCGGGGGATAACACCAATCTGCGGATTGCTCTCGAAGAACTTTATAAGCAGTTCAAAGACGCCCCCGTACTCGGCAGCTTGATTAACCCCGAAGCGAGTTTGGGTAAGGGGTCACTGTTTGAATTGAAGTGGGAAGAGGTCGGGCCTCTGCTAACTAAAGCTCTTAAAAACGCAAATGATGACGAGAGCAATGAGCTAGCTGTTGTAGCGAAGGGGCTGTCTCTCGCCGCACACAATCTCGCGAGTAAATACTCGCTGGTGTTTACTAATGTGCCTTATCTTGCTCGCGGCAAACAAAATGACGATTTAGCCGAGTTTATTCTAAATCGTTACGAAATCGCAAAAACTGACCTTGCAGCGGTATTTATGCTGAGAGGAATTGAACTGCTCACAAGAGACGGTGTGATCAGCTTTGTTGAGCCACAGAACTGGCTATACCAGGCGTATTATAGAAAATTTAGAAAGCACTTGTTGGACAAGCATTCGATACTGCTGAATTTTTCACTAGGCCCAGGTGCGTTTGGAGAAATAACGGGAGAGGTCGTAAAACCGGCACTTACCATAATCGGAAAAAAGAAAACTAAAGCAGATCTCCTCTATACACAGGACGCATCAGAAGCAAATGGAACCATTGATAAAGCAGAACAACTTAGATTTAAAACACTAGCCGCACTGGAAGCTAAAAACATAAGAACCCAAAAGGACCATATCATTTCTGCAGAGAGCTCAGGAAAACAAGAAACTCTGGAGCGCTTTGTAAATTATTACAATGGAATCTGTAGCGGCGACTACTCAAGGTTTGGCAGATGCTTCTGGGAAGTGCAAACACTGAAGAATGGCCCATGGAGATTTCAACAGACTACGTCAAATGTCACTTCTGATTTCGTCGGAATGACGAATATTTTTTTCTGGGAGGATGGCAATGGAGCCTTTCGAGACTTTGTTGAAGAGCGGCTCGGGGAAAACAGAGTAAGCTCATGGATCAGAGGTTTTGATGCGTGGGGAAATAAAGGCATAGCAGTTAGCCCAACCGGGACCATAACCTTGTCAAGATACACCGGAGCCCTCTTTGATGATAATACGCTTGTCTTAATACCAAAGGATGGCGTTGAGCTAAGGGCCGTACTGAGTCATCTTTTTGAAGTAGATTACAACGCAGAAGTAAGAAAAATTGACAAGGCACTCAAGGTAAGAGGTGCCCTAGTAAAAGTACCATTCAACTACGAGTTAAGCCGCTCCAAAGCTGCAGACCAGTATCCAAATGGTTTGCCCAAACCAGCGAGTTTCGATCCCACCCAATGGATTTTCCATGGCCACCCCTGTGGCTCGGTCACATGGGATGAGGAAAAAAAGTGGACGACCCATGGCCGTCTGCGCACTGATGACAGTGTGCTGCATGTGGCTACTGCCCGCCTTCTCGGCTACCGCTGGCCAGCCGAACTGGATACCAACATGGAACTGGCCGACGAACAGCGCGAATGGGTCAAGCGCTGCGAGGCCTTATCCCTCACCCCAGCCCTCTCCCAGGGGGAGAGGGAGACTTCATTAGTGGATGATGACGGCATCGTCTGCATCCCGCCGGTACGGGGCGAGGCGTCAGCGTCCGACCGTCTGCTGAACCTGCTGGCCGCCGCCTATAATCAACTCCCCTCGCCCTCTGGGAGAGGGGCCGGGGGTGAGGGCACCTGGTCCAATGACACCCTGGCCGCACTGCTCAAAAGCGCCGATCACGCAGGCAAGACGCTGGAGACCTGGCTGCGGGAGAAGTTCTTCACCCAGCACTGCAAGCTGTTCCAGCACCGCCCCTTCATCTGGCACATCTGGGATGGCCTGCGCGACGGCTTCGCTGCCCTGGTCAACTACCACAAGCTCGACGCCAAGCTGCTGGAGACCCTGATCTACACCTATCTGGGCGACTGGATTTCGCGCCAGAAGCAGGACATCGCCAGCGGCGTGGACGGAGCCCAGGAACGCCTGGCCGCCGCAGAAAGCCTCAAGAAAAAGCTGGAGCTGATCTTAGAGGGCGAAGCGCCTTTTGATATCTTCGTGCGCTGGAAGCCGCTGGAAAAGCAGCCCATCGGCTGGGACCCGGATCTCAACGACGGCGTGCGCCTTAACATCCGCCCCTTCCTCAGCGTGCCCGATGTCGGCAAGAAAGGCGCAGGCGTCCTGCGCGACAAACCCAACATCAACTGGAACAAAGACCGGGGTAAGGATGTGGAATCCGCCCCCTGGTATCACCTGTTTAATGGGGATCGGATTAATGACTATCATTTGAGTTTGGATGAGAAACGTGTGTTACGGGAGGTAAAGGAGAGTTCGACATGATTAAACATCTGAAAATGACCAATATCGGACCGGCTTCCAAGATGGAGCTGGAATTCGGCAAGCGTTTGAACCTACTGACCGGAGATAACGGCTTGGGGAAGAGTTTTTTACTGGATATTGCCTGGTGGGCATTGACTCGCAGGTGGCCAGCTGAAATTAACCCGAAGCTGACTGCCGGGAAAAAGGCGCTACCTGCTGCTGACGGAGAAGCCAAAATCAGCTTTTCTTTTACCAGCAAAAGCAAGGAGGAAAGTTACGAAAGCAGTTTCCTCCGAAAAGAGCAGACGTGGTCCGGCAGGCCGGGACGACCAGCAAATCCAGGGCTGGTCCTCTATGCCATGTCGGATGGCAGTTTTGCTGTTTGGGATCCAAATAGAAATTATTGGCTTACCCGTGACGGTCTGGATGTGCAGGAACGTGCCCCCGCCTATGTGTTCAGCCCGAAAGAAGTTTGGGACGGACTCCAAGATGAGAACGGTGGCTGGCTATGTAATGGCCTGATACGCGACTGGGCCGGGTGGCAAAAGGAACGTGGTACGCCATTCAAACAACTTAAACAGGTTTTGGAAGTCCTGTCGCCTTCAGTCAGCGAGAAGTTGGAACTCGGTAGTTTGACGAGAATAAGCCTGGATGATGTTCGCGACATGCCAACGATTCGTATGCCCTACCAGCAGGATGTGGCTATTGTTCATGCGTCATCGGGAATGCGCCGAATCATGGCTTTGGCATACTTTCTTGTTTGGGCATGGGAGGAGCACAAAAAAGCGGCGAAACAACTCGGAGAGACAGCCACAAAGCAGATCACCTTTCTTATTGACGAAATCGAATCTCATCTCCACCCAAGCTGGCAGCGCAGTATCGTTCCAGCGTTACTTTCCGTCATGGAAAAGCTAACCAAGAGCGCAGAAGTTCAGTTGATCACAGCTACACATTCACCGTTGATCATGGCGTCTGTGGAGCCATTATTTGACGCACAACAAGATGCCTGGTTTGACCTCGATTTCGAACGCAAAAAGGTGGTTCTTCGCCGTCGCGACTTTGAAAAGCATGGCGATGTCGCTACTTGGCTGGTCAGTGAGGCTTTTGATTTGAAGAGTGGCCGCCCCATTGAGTATGAACGTCTTGTTGAGGAAGCCTCGACACTGTTAGACAAAGATCAGCCGACTGAAAAGCAGATTGCAGAAATGTATCAAAAACTTATCCGAGCCTTAGGACCGAAGGATGAGTTCCTGTTTCGCTGGCGGGCTATCTGCGACAAAAAGGGGTGGCTCAAATGATTCCTGTGACTCTTCAGCCTGAACCTGCTGACTTTGATGCTGAAGTCCGACAGCGAGGTCATGCGTGGCTTAGAGCTCGGGGGATAGCTCTAAATGCTGCACCACCAAAAGTTTCCAAACTTCCAAACTATTGGTCGCGTTCGAATAAACAGCTATGGGAGGCTTATTCCGGGGTATGTGCCTACCTCGCGATTTTTTTCGAGTGGGGTACAGGCGCTGCGTCTACGGATCACTTCGCTGCAAAATCGCAGAATGCCGGTGATGCATATGAATGGTCAAACTACCGACTTTCATGCCTGGGGCCGAATCGCAATAAGAATAAGTTTGATGATGTGCTTGACCCCATAGGGCTGGCCCCAAATACCTTTGTAATCAACTTTTCATCAGGCAAGATCGCACCCCATCCAGCACTGAGCCCTGCCCAGAAAGCGGCGGCCCGAAAAACTATTCGCAGATTGAAATTAGACAGCCCTGACAACAACAAAATGCGCGCCAGGCGGTACCAAGACTACCTTGCAGGCGACTGTTCTTTAAATTTTCTCTTGCGAGAATCGCCGTTTGTTCACGCGGAAATAGTAAGGCAGGGACTGCAATGATTACATCCGTAAATAACTACCCAGTTTCTCAGCTCTTCGACATCGAAGCGGGAGTAGTATACGCCATCCCTCGCTACCAGCGCGAATACACCTGGGGCAAAAATCAGTGGGAAAACTTGTTCGACGATGTGCTTGAGAACGATCCGGGCTATTTCCTTGGCTCAATCATCTGCATCAACCAGTCGACCGATGCGCTTTCAGTCCAGAAACTTGAACTGGTTGACGCGATGACAGATAAACTCGTTCAGCAAGTAACTCAACTCTTCAAGCTGCAAGGAGGTGAGGCATGACAAAAACAGACCTTCTTGAACTGATCACCAACGGTGAAAATTCTGGAGTCGAGTTCAAACTGGACAACATCCGCCCCGAGCAACTGGCCAAGGAAGTCGTGGCACTGGCCAATCTGAAAGGCGGCCATATCCTGCTGGGAGTCGCCGACAACAAGTCCATTGTCGGCATCACTCGTGACAACCTGAGCGAGTGGATTGCGGATACGGTGTTCGCCCGTTATGTGCATCCGATGATCCTCCCCTACTACGAGGAAGTACTGATGGATGACGGCAAGATCGTTGTCGTCATAACGATTGGACAGGAAGTCTCCAAGCCCTATGTTGTTCGGGCCAATGATCGCGAGACGGCCTATGTTCGCATTGGTTCGGTCTCCCGCCCCGCAACTCGCGAACAGCTTTTAATGCTGGGTTCTGCCAGCGGCGTGGTGCATTCCGAGATTATGCCGGTCCATCGCAGCAGCTTTGATTCCCTCGATCTGGCGCGGCTCGAAAATTATCTGCGGGATATTCTGAAAGATCCCGAAGTCCCTGAATCTCGTACGGCCTGGATTACTCGCCTCAAAGCCCTTGGCTTGATGGTTGACGGGGTCACAGAAGAGCCGGTTTGTACTATCGCCGGTCTGGTTCTGTTTGGCATTAAGCCTCGGCAGTTCCTCAAACAAGCGGGGCTGCGTCTGATGTTCTTTGACGCTCTGGACAAAATTTACCAGGCACAGATGGACAAAGTACTGGATGCGCCACTGGTGGGGCGTTTTCAGATCGGCAAAACTGGCAAAAACTTGATTGATGCCGGTTTGATTGAGAAATCCCTTGAGCTGATGGAACCTTTTATCACGCGGGAACCCAACGAAATTGACGAGAACTTCCGTCGAGAAAGAAAATGGCTTTATCCCTTTGAAGCTATTCGTGAATTGTTGATTAATGCCCTTGCTCATCGAGACTGGACCCGGTTTGTCGATGTAGAAATAGCCGGGTATCAGGATCGACTGGAAATTACCAGCCCCGGTGCTTTGCCCAACGCCATGACGGTTGAAAAAATGCTCGCCGGGCAGCGCTCGGCCAGGAATACGATTTTGGTGGAAGTGCTGCGCGACTACGGTTACGTGGATGCCAGGGGCATGGGGATACGCACCAAGGTCGTGCCACTGATCAAGGAATTTACCGGCGCCGCCCCCAAATTTGCAGCAACCGATGATTTTTTCAAGTCGACAGTTCACGCGGCAACTGTCCCTGAAAATGTCCCTAAACCCCCAAAAATGTCCCTGGAAAAAGACCCTACCACCCAAATTGTCCCCGCAGTTTCTGCCAAAAAGCCTCTGCCGGGTCTGCTATTGTCCCTATTGAAAGCCAATCCGCACATGACCTACGAGGAGCTGGCCGAGAATACCGGGCAAAACCGCAAGACTGTGCAGCGGCATGTGCAGACTCTCAAGGCCAAAGGTTTGCTGCGACGGATCGGCGGTACCAAGGGTGGTTACTGGGAGGTAATTGAATGAGGGCGCTTGATCATCTTCTGAAAGCCGTTCGTGCGGCCGCGGTATTCAACCCCGAAGTCCAGGTGGCGCCGGCCTGCATCCTGTGGCCGGATCGGGATCGGCAATGGGAATCGATTATGCCGATTCTGAAGGGCAAGCTTCCGGAGCTATTGGTTCTGGGTGACTACTGCCCGGAGAATCGCACCGGTCCGGCCATCTGGCTGCGCTGTGTCATGGCGGGCAAGGTTGAAGAGGTGATCCTTCCGGCCGGGAGCACGCCGATACTTTACCTCCCCGGAGTCAGCCGCCAGGATCTGCGGGCGATCGAGAGCTGTTCGGACCGGCTCAAGCCGTTGGCCGAATTGCAGTATCGCGGCGTCATCTGGTCGCAGGTCAACGCCAAAGACTGGACCATTCTGGCTTTTCTCAAATCCGACCAGGGCGGTCTTGGCCTCGATGTCGCGCAGGACACGGAAACCAAACACGCCATGCAATTGGCGCTCTCCCATGTCGTTGATGAACAGGTCAGCCTCCTCAACGGTAAGCGCTTGGACCGGGATTTTTTCAATACGCTCTTGACCGGCGGCGATCCGACCCGCGACCTGCTGCAGTGGCTTGACCAAGGAGATGCCTTCCGTCAGAGCCGGAGTGAACCCGAGTGGCAGGCTTTTGTCCAGGTCTGTAAATCACAACTGGCCTTTGATCCGCAAAATGACGGCATTCTTGTTGGGGGCACGCAACTCGCCAATCGGGAAGGTCCGTGGAAGGCGGCGTGGGAGCGATTTTGCGAAGCACCGACGCGCTATCCGAACATCGTCGACTTGCTCCGGAAATGTCAGGCACCAGCATTTGACCTCTTCTCTGATGCCGACACGGTCGGTGGCTGGCCGCAATGGAATGATGAGCAAGAAGCGTCCCTGCAGAAAGACTTATTCGCTTTAGGGCTGGCCGCACCGCACGAAGCACGGACAAAAATTCTGGAGTTGGAGAAACGGCATCGGTCTCGGCGAAGTCTGGTTTGGGCGGAGCTGGGGCAAGCGCCGCTGGCCACAGCGCTGCAACATCTGGCTCTTCTGGCGGGTTCGACTCAGCTCAGCCTTGCTGCCGGAGAGTTGTCGGATATAGCGGCTGGCTATCGCACCCAGGGCTGGCAAGCGGACGATGCCGTATTGAAGGCATTGGCGGTTTCGGCGCATGAGAAAGACATTGAGGCCGTCTCTACCGCGATCCGGGCCGTGTATCTCCCTTGGTTGGAAGAATCAGCACGGTATCTGCAAAAGCTCTGGCAAGTCGAACGGCCTCTGCCGAGCCAACCTGACCCCGCAGGGTCGTCCACGGTGTGTCTTCTGTTTGTCGACGGGTTGAGGTTCGATTGTGCGCAGCGTTTAGCGACAAGCCTGGAGAAGCAGGGCCTGCAGATCGAGAAAAGAGAAAAATGGGCAGCGCTCCCGAGTGTCACGGGCACCTGCAAACCGGCCATCGCACCGATCGTGCGCAAAGATGCCATTGCTGAGGAGCCCGAGCCCTATAATTTTGAGCCTCTCACTGCGTATCAATTCAAAAAGGCTTTGGGGAATAACGGCTGGACGATTCTGGATAGGAAATCTTCAGCTCCGGCAGTGAGTTCGATCGACCCACCCCGGCTGTGGGCGGAATGCGGAGATCTCGACCATGAGGGGCATGACCGTGGTTGGAAGCTGGCCCGCCATATGGACTCGCTGCTGGCCGAAGTGCAGGAAAGAGTCACCGCGTTGCTTGCCGCAGGGTGGGAAAAAATCCGGATTATTACCGACCACGGTTGGTTGCTGATGCCCGGCGGTCTACCGAAAGTTGATCTACCCAAAAGCGTCACCGAGACCAAGTGGGGTCGTTGTGCGGTGGTCAAGCCCGGAGCCACAACGAATGCGATGGAGTTTCCCTGGTATTGGAATCCAAACCAAATGTTTGCCTTGGCCGAGGGGATCAGCGGTTTCCGCAGCGGTGAGGAATATACTCATGGAGGAATCAGCTTACAGGAGTGTTTGGTGCTTGAATTGGCGGTGACCGGTGGAGGCGGAAGAAAATCTTCCAGCCAGGTCGAGCTGACAGATATCGCCTGGAAGGGATTGCGCTGTACGGTTGCTGCCGATGGCGAGTTTGAGGGGTTGTCGTTGGATGTTCGGACTCAGCCCGGCAATCCGGGCTCAAGTATTGTGATGAGCACAAAATCGCTGAAAAGCAACGGAACCGCTTCGGTCGTCGTTGAAGATGAAGAGCTGGAGGGGAGCCCGGCAACAGTGGTTTTGATTGATAATAACGGGGGACTTGTGGCCCAAATGGCGACGTTGATCGGTGGAGGTACGGCATGATTGCTATGGACCAGATTGATAAAAAAGCGGCAGCGGTCCTTGAAGGTTATCTGGTCCGGAAAGATCTGGTGCGCACCTTCAGTCGTCAGTTTCCGGTTCCGACCTATGTGGTTGAATTTTTACTGGGTCGTTATTGTGCCAGTATCGATCCTGAAGAGATTGAAGAAGGTCTGGAGATCGTCCAGCGTCAGCTTGCGGATCGAACCGTCAAAGCTGGCGAAGAGGAGCTGTTTAAATCGCGTGCCCGGGAAAGTGGCGAGGTCAAGATCATCGACCTGATCACGGCACGCCTCGATGCCAAATCCGACTCCTATCTGGCCACGATCCCCAGCCTGCAGCTCAAAGATGTGCGGATCGAAGCCGAACTGGTCAGTGCCCACGAGCGGATGCTCACCGGCGGATTCTACGCCGAGATCACTCTCGATTATGATGCCATTATTGCCCAGGAAAAGAGTGGCCGTCCCTTCGGAGTCAAGAATCTGCGGGAAATTCAGCTGTCAAAGAGGGATGTCCTTGATGCTCTGGCGGAAGCACGTCATCAATTTACCACCGAGGAATGGAAAGCCTTCCTGTTAAGATCGATTGGCATCGAAGCTCAAGGACTCTCCGAGCGTCAGAAGAACGCTTTGCTTTTGCGTATGGTCCCCTTTGTCGAACGTAACTACAACCTGGTTGAGCTGGGCCCGCGCGGGACGGGGAAAAGTCACCTCTTTCAGCAGGTCTCGCCCTACGCACATCTGATCTCCGGCGGTAAGGCGACAGTGGCACGAATGTTCGTCCACATGGGAACCGGTCAGCGTGGTTTGGTTTGTCAGTATGATGTGGTCTGTTTTGATGAAGTCTCCGGCATCTCCTTCGACCAGAAGGATGGGGTCAATATCATGAAGGGCTATATGGAATCTGGCGAGTTCAGTCGCGGCAAAGAGAGCATTCGAGCCGATGGCAGTATCGTGCTGGTTGGAAATTTCGATGTCGATGTCGAACACCAACAACGGATCGGTCACCTTCTTGGTCCTATGCCTCCAGAGATGCGCGACGACACTGCCTTCATGGACAGGATCCATGCTTTCCTTCCCGGTTGGGATGTGCCGAAGATCAGCAAAGAGTTGTTGACCAGCCATTTTGGCCTGGTCAGTGATTTCCTCTCGGAATGCTGGAGCCAGCTCCGCAACCAGAGCCGGATCAGCCAACTCCAGAACCGAGTCTTTTTCGGCGGAGCGCTCTCCGGTCGCGATACCAATGCCGTCAATAAATCCATCAGCGGCCTGCTGAAATTGCTCTACCCTGGTAACAGCGTTGAAGTCCCAGAGGAAGATTTGGAATGGACCGTGCGGATTGCGTTAGAGGCGAGACGGCGGGTAAAAGAACAACAAAAACGCATCGGTGCCGCCGAATTCCGCAACACCCATTTCAGTTATGTCATGGGCGCCGACGGAGTTGAGAAGTTCGTCTCCACTCCGGAGCTGCAAAGCGAAAACAGTATCGGCAGTGATCCGCTTGAACCCGGTCAGGTGTGGACAATCAGCCCCGGTGGCGGAGACGAAAATCCCGGGCTGTATCGTATCGAAGTTAACGAGGGTCCAGGTTCAGGGGTGAAGATACTGAATAAACCGGTTCCACCCGCCTTTCGCGAAAGCGTGGGCTATGCCGAGCAGAACCTCTATGCCAGGGCCACGCAACTGGTGGGTGACAAGGACCCTCGGCATCATGAATTTACCACTCAACTCCGTGCTTTCGATGCCTCAAAGTCAGGGGCCAAATTGGGTGTGGCGGCCTTAATTGCCCTGAGTACCGCGCTGCTGAAAAAAAGCGTTCGTGGCGGGCTGATCATCGTTGGCGAAATCAACCTGGGCGGTTCGATCGAGCCCATTCACAATCCGGTACCGATAGCCGAGATTGCCGTTGAAAAAGGAGCCGTTGCTTTGCTTCTGCCGGTTGCCTGCCGCCGACAGCTACTCGACCTTTCGGACGACATGGCGACCAAAATTGACATTCAGTTTTATGCGGATGCCAGAGATGCGTTACTGAAGGCAATCGTGGAGTAACGGAATTTTATTTAACCTAAAAACGGCTTTTGGAACCACGGAATACACGAAAAGACACGGAAAATTAAAACCTTACAGCAAAACAGTCATTCTCCAAACAGGTGACACAAAGAAGTTGCATATCTTCCTGATTTAGTTCGTGTATTCCGTGTTTTCCGTGGATAACTGCTTTTTCTAGGTTTAATTATTTGGAACTGGAGCTTTGTGTAAAAGTTCCTTTACGTCATCCCCGAAGTGATTTTAGTCGGGAATCCAGTTGTCTAAATGACTGAAAATGCGGAATCCCCGATGAAGGCATTCGGGGATGACAATTTTTTGTGCAAAAGGCTCACTGTTCAGCACTTTTTTGTGGGAGCGGCTTTCAGCCGCGAAAATCGCGCCTGAAGGCGACGCCGACAGCGTCATTACGCCAGGATTTTAGCCGAAATCCAAGGTTTTCAGGGTTGAAAATCCGGTTGCCCGGCCGAACCACTCCGGGAGGGCCATTGAGTGGGTAGGTGAATAGTTATAATTATTTATTTTTATTTATGAAATTCGCTTCGTGTGCGCAACTTTTTTAGGTTAAAATGGTCAGAATTTCTCCATATCACGAACGGTCAACCTCATGCCGAATCGCTTCCTGTTCTATTTAATTTTCCTCTTGGCCGCCTGTAGCCCGCACGCCCGGCAGACGGCGGAACCCCTGCCTCTGCCGGACACTTTTGCCGCTGGCCAGCCGGTGGCTGCGGCCGATTTTAGCGGGCGCTGGTGGGAAAGTTTCGCCGATACGGAGCTGAATCGGTTGATGGAGCAGCTTTTCACCGCCAACCTTGATCTGGTTCAGGGACATGCGCGCCTGCGTCAGGCCGAGATGCTGGCGCGGCAGAGTGGGGCAAGGGCGTATCCGAATCTGGCGCTGGAGGGCCAGGCAAGCCATTCCAGTCAACCGGGGCCAAGGGGCGATTCGCGGGGCGAATCGGCGCAGCTGTCTCTGACCGCAGGCTATGAACTTGACCTTTTCGGCAAGCTTGATGCGCAAAGCCGCGGCTCCCTGCTGAATTATCAGGCCTCGCAGAGTGATTTGCAAAGTCTCTACATGAGTCTGGCGGCGCAACTGGCCGAGCTCTATTTTCAGGTGATGGAACAGCGGGCGCAGCTGGCCCTGGCTGACGCAACCATTAGCACTTACACTGACAGCTTGAACCGGGTCGAAATGCGTTACCGCCAGGGGCTGGTGCCGAGCGTCGATGTCTATCAGGCGCGCCAGAATCTGGCGGCAGCTCAGGCGGTGCGGGTGAATTACGTGCAGGGGGTCAGTGCCGGTGAAAACGCCCTGAGTGTATTACTCGGTAATTATCCGGGCCAGATTTCGTTTAGCATACAAGACCACTTGCCGCCAGCGCCGCCTCCCGTACCCGTTGGGCTTCCGGCCAATCTGTTGCAGAATCGCCCCGATCTGCACGCGGCCTTTTTGCGCGTTAAGGCCGCCGATGCCCAGGTCGCCGCGGCCATCGCCGACCGCTTTCCCAGCCTTAATCTCAGTGCCGGTTACGGAATTTCGCGCTCGGATCTGACCGGAACCTTGATCCGGGGCGATTTCTGGAATCTATTGCTTCGCCTGTCTCAGCCCCTTTTCGATGCCGGACGACGGCAAAACGAAGTCACCCGCAATCAGGCGATTTTCGCCGAGAAAGTCGCCGATTATCAACAGAAGGTGCTGCGCAGTTTTCAGGAAGTTGCCGATGCGCTGGTGGCGAACCAGAGTATTGAGAAAAAAATTGAACGTCTGATCGAGCAGGAACAGGCCAGTGCCGCCGCCAGCCGCCTCTCCCTGCAACGCTACCTTGGCGGGCTGACCGACTATCTGCCTGTTTTGAACAGTCAGATCTTGCATTTCAACCTGCGCAGCCGACTGCTGCTGACCCGCCGCCAGTTGCTGAGTGCTCGCATCAGTCTGGCACGGGCTCTGGGTGGTCAGTGGATGGTCGTAGCAGTG
>Ga0210023_1001313_pt1 | contig 17714 bp, 14 predicted proteins | sample CryGeymeta201524_FD_183987 | JGI IMG/M metagenome (GOLD analysis project Ga0210023, IMG submission 183987) | Groundwater microbial communities from Crystal Geyser aquifers in Utah, USA - Crystal Geyser metaG 2015-24 (SPAdes) (version 2) | ecosystem: Environmental > Aquatic > Deep subsurface >... | reverse complement strand
CAAGTTGGCACCCAGGCTGGCGCAGTCCGCTGAATTGGACGAGTCAGAGTTCACCAAGTTTTAACTGTCATGGCAATTCACCATCCCAAACAATGAAAGACACCTGCACGACGATGCCTATTCTCGCAATGACAAAAACGGCATTTCGGTAATTTCCGACTTTCTTGAATCATGAAGCTTCAAAGCAAAATCTGGTTTGGCTGCAGCGTGGTCGTGGCGCTGGTGATGTCAATAGATTTGGCAGTGGGTTACCGCAACGTGCAAAGCGAGGTGCAAGCGCACGCCAGCGAAGACGCACGCACGGTGCAGGCCTTGCTGATGGCCACACGGCGCGTGTATCACCAGCAATTTCTCGACAGTGGCATCGAGCTGACCGAGCGCACCATCGGCTTTTTGCCAGCGCATGCCATGAGCAGAATATCGGCGGATTTGTCCAACTGGCTCAAGACAGGCTTACGCTTTAACAATGTGTCAGACCGTCCCCGCAACGCAGACAGTGCGGCCGATCCGCTGGAGTTGGCCGACATGGCCTGGTTCAGAGCCAACCCCAAGGCGCCCGACCTTACCCTGAATGTGAAGGAGGCTGACGGCAAAAACTACTTTCACTTTGCCGCCCCGATCTGGATCGAGCCTTATTGCCTGCAATGCCATGGTGAGCGCAGTGCAGCCCCCGCCGCCATCCGGAATGTGTATGAGGATGCCTATGGCTACAAAGTGGGCGATTTGCGCGGGATTCTGAGCATTCGTGTGCCCACCGACGAACTGCGCGCGCGCGTCACCGAAACCTGGCTTGAAAGCAGCGTTGGTCGGCTGGTGGGGTACGGCATTTTGTTGCTGCTGATGGGTTGGCTTTTGCAACGGCTGGTGACGCGCCGTTTGTTGGTGCTGGAGGCAGCCGCCCAGCGCCTGCAGCGGGGTGATTTGGCGACGCGAGTTGATGTTTCCGGGCGCGATGAGGTGAGTGAGTTGTCGCGCGGCTTCAACCACTTGGCCGAAGGTTTGGCCGAGCGCGACGCCGCGGTGCGCGAGAGCCTGTCGCGCTTGAGCGAAAGTGAAGCCAAATACCGCTCGGTGCTGGCGTCAACGCAGGACGGCTTTTGGCTGGCCGATGCTCAGGGGCGGTTGCTGGAAGTCAACGATGCTTATGTCGCCATGACGGGCTACAGCCGCCAGGAGCTGTTGCAAATGAATATGGTCGACCTGAAGGCGCAAGACGCCAAAGAGCAAGTACAAGCCCAGCTGCAACGCGTCATGGAGGGGCATACAGGTTTGTTCGAGACCCAGCATCGGCGCAAAGACGGCAACATGGTGCCGGTGGAGATCAGCGCCACCTTTAACTGGGTGGAAGGCGGTGTTTTCTCGGCTTTTGTGCGCGACATTTCCAAACGCCAGGAAACGGAGTCGCGCATTCGTCAACTCGATTACTTTGACGGGCTGACCGGTTTGCCAAACCGAACCTCGTTTGTCGAACGCGCCAACACGGTCTTGCAGCACGCCCGTAAAGCCAGCTTGAGCGCGGCGGTGATTTGTCTGGACCTGGATCATTTCGGGCATATCAATGACAGTTTCGGGCATCAGGCTGGCGACCAGATGCTGGTGCTGCTGGCTGAGCGCTTTCAGGGCTTGCTGGGAGCCGATGACATTTTGGGGCGGCCAGGCGGTGACGAATTTCAACTGTTTCTAGCCAACGTCGATACCGAGCAGACGCATGCCCTGGTGGCCAGGCTGATGCAAAGCATTGCCAGCCCCTTGCGGCTCGATGGCACGGACATTGCCATGACCTTATCGCTGGGCGTGGCGATGTACCCGCAAGATGGCGCTGACGCAGAGGCTTTGTTGCGCGCCGCCGAAACCGCCACGCATTGGGCCAAGAAGGCGGGCTTGAGTTCGGTGCGGTTTTTTACCGCCGAAATGCGCCAACTGGTGAGCCAGAAAATGGCGCTTGAGACCGATCTGCACGAAGCTTTGGCACGCGCCGAGTTTGTGCTTTTTTACCAGGCGCAGGTGGCTGACAGCGGCGCAGTGGTAGGTGCTGAAGCGCTGGTGCGCTGGCAGCATTCCACGCGCGGGCTGGTGTCGCCCGCAGAATTCATCCCGGTGGCCGAAGCCAATGGCCTGATCTTGCCGTTGGGGCAATGGGTGCTTGAGACCGCTTGCAGGCAACTGGCCAAGTGGCACGATGTGCCCGCGCTGGAGGGTTTGACACTGGCGGTGAATGTGAGCGCCAAACAGTTTCAGCTGCCAGACTTTGTTGAAAAGGTGATGGCCGTGCTAAAGCTGACGGGGGCCAACCCGCAGCGGCTCAAGCTGGAGCTCACCGAGAGCCTGCTGGTGAACGATGTGGAAGACACCATCGAAAAAATGCACACGCTCAAAAAGGTAGGTGTGAAGTTCTCGCTGGATGACTTTGGCACTGGCTACTCATCGTTGTCGTACCTGAAACGCTTGCCCTTGGATCAACTCAAAATTGACCAGAGTTTTGTGCGCGACATCTTGCAGGATGAGGACGATGAAGCCATTGCCCGCACCATTGTGGTGCTGGCCGCTGCCATGTCGCTGGAAGTGATTGCCGAGGGCGTGGAAACCGAGGCCCAGCGTGACAGCCTGCTGGCGCTGGGTTGCCACCATTTTCAGGGCTATTGGTTCAGCAGACCGGTGCCACTGGCTGACTTTGAAGCCTTTGCCCAAGCACCAATCAACAAGGAATGAACTTGCAACCCGTTGCCATTACCGATACCGAATTTGCCAAGTTTCAGCGTTTCATTTTTGAAGCGGCCGGCATCACCATGGCCGACGCCAAAAAGGCCCTGGTGACCGGGCGCTTGGGCAAGCGCGTGGCGCACCACGGCCTGGACAGCTTTGGCGCCTATTTTCAGTTGTTGGTATCAGGCCATCACCCGGATGAGGTGCAGATGGCGGTTGATTTGCTGACCACCAACGAAACCTATTTTTTCCGGGAAATGAAGCACTTCGAGTTTTTGCGCACGCAGGCGCTGGCCGCGCGCAGCCGTCCGCAGTCGTTTCGGGTTTGGAGCGCTGCCAGTTCAAGTGGCGAGGAGGCTTACAGCATGGCGATGGTGCTGGCCGACTGCATGCAGACCACACCGTGGGAAATTTTGGGTACTGACATCAGCACCCGGGTGATTGAGGGCGCGCAGCGTGCACTCTACACCATGGAGCGCGGGCGGCATATTCCGCCGGAGTATTTGCGCCGCTTTTGCCGCAAGGGCACAGGCCAGTTTGACGGCCATTTGCTGATTGACCGCAGCTTGCGCAGCAAGGTGAGTTTTCGTGCCCTTAATCTGAACACTGCGCTGCCAGAACAGGGACAATTCGACATCGTTTTTTTACGCAACGTGATGATTTACTTCAATAACGACACTAAACGCGAGGTCGTGGCCCGGGTCATTTCAACCATCAAGCCGGGTGGCTATTTTTGTGTGGGGCACTCCGAGAGCCTCAACGACATCACCAGCGCCGTGCAAATGGTGGCGCCTGCTATTTACCGCAAGGGAGCCTGATTTGGCGCGGCTCAAGGATTTGATGGATATTTTTTTACAGCCGGGCGAGCTGTTTGTGGCCGATGCAGGGTTTCAGATACGGACTATTTTGGGGTCTTGTGTGTCGATCACGCTGTGGCATGCGCAGGCGCGGGTGGGCGGCATGTCGCACTTTTTGCTGCCCATGCGGGGTTCGGTGGTGCCTGCCAATCTGCTTGACGGACGTTATGGCGACGAGGCTTTGCAGCTCATGATCAAGGACCTGAAGGGTGCCGGGGTTTCGCACAAGCAATGCCAGGCCAAGATTTTTGGTGGTGGCAACATGTTTCCGGGCAGTTCGAGTTCTGCCGGCATCAAGGTGGGCCAGCGCAACGGCGAGGCCGCGCGCGCCATGTTGCAAAGCCACGGCATCGAGGTGGTGTCGGAGAGCTTGTATGGCGAGGGACACCGGCAAATCATTTTTAACGTGAGCAATGGCGACGTTTGGTCGCGCCAGGTCAGGCCGTCAACGCTTGAAGTTGCCGCAGAGCAAGCCGCCCAAGGTGGCACTCGCAAATAAGGAATGTCAATCATGACGCGTATCAAGGTTCTGGTGGTCGACGATTCTGCCGTGGTGCGGCAAGTGGTGGCCAGCCAACTCGGGCAGGAGCCCGACATTGAGGTGATTGCCGCCGTGGCCGACCCCATTTTGGCCATGGCCCGCATGAAGGTGCAGTGGCCTGATGTGATCGTGCTTGACATCGAGATGCCGCGCATGGACGGCATCACTTTTCTGAAAAAAATCATGGCCGAGCGCCCAACGCCGGTGGTGATCTGCTCCACCTTGGCCGAGGCGGGCGCGCAAACCTCGATGGCGGCGTTGGCCGCTGGCGCGGTGACCATCATCACCAAGCCCAAGATCGGCTTGAAGCAGTTTCTGGAAGACGCCTCTGAAGACCTGGTCACGGCGGTCAGAACGGCCGCCAAGGCCAATGTGCGGGTGCTGCACGCCACCAGCAAAAATACCGCTGACGTGATCATGCCAGCGGCTGTCGAAAGACATGGCGCCATGCTTCAAACCACCGAGCGCGTGGTGGCGCTGGGCACCTCCACCGGCGGTACCCAGGCGCTGGAGCTGGTGCTGACCGGCTTGCCACGCGTCACGCCGGGCATTGTCATCGTGCAGCACATGCCTGAAAAATTTACCGCCGCCTTTGCCGAACGCTTGAACGGCTTGTGCCAGATTGAGGTCAAAGAGGCGCAAAACAACGACCGCGTGGTCAACAGCCGCGCCCTGATTGCGCCCGGTGGCAAGCACATGCTGCTGCGCCGCACCGGTGCGCAATATTACGTAGAAGTGCTCGACGGCCCGCTGGTGAACCGGCACCGGCCCTCGGTGGATGTGCTGTTCCGGTCGGTGGCCAAATGCGCCGGGGCCAACGCGCTGGGCGTCATCATGACCGGCATGGGCGACGACGGCGCTGCCGGCCTGCTGGAAATGCACAACGCGGGCGCCCACACGGTGGCGCAAGACGAGGCGAGTTGCGTGGTGTACGGCATGCCCAAAGAAGCCGTCAAGCGTGGTGGGGTGGACAAGTCTGTGCCGCTGAACGCCATTGGCCGCGAGATCATGCAGCAGCTCTCGGGCGTGATGGTGCGGTAAGAGAAGCCTGTTCAGCTGCCACCTCATCCAATCAATTTGGCAAGGCCAGTATCACAATCAAATTTTGATCGATAAATCCATGAACCAAACGATGCGCGATATCGATGAGCGGACCAATTTGACTGGCAACAGCATGTTTGAGATGCTGCTGTTTTGCCTGGGCGAGGCGCCGGGTACGGGCAGGCATGAGCTGTTTGGCATCAACGTGTTCAAGGTGCGCGAAATACTGGTTATGCCCGAGATCACCGCCATGGCCAATGCTGGCCCGAACGTGATGGGTGTCGCCAACATTCGGGGCCAAATGATCACAGTGCTGAATTTGCCAAAAATCATGGGCTGCGCGCTCGACAAACCGCCAAGCCTCTTGCTGGTGACCGAGTTCTCCCGCACGACCCAGGGCTTTGCGGTGGAAGATGTGAGCGAAATCGTGCGCCTGGAGTGGAAGCAACTGCTGTCTGCCGAGGGCAGTGGTGGCAGTTTGGTCACCAGCATTGCCAAGCTCGATGGCGATGGTGCGGACTCGCGCCTGGCACAAGTGCTTGATGTTGAACAAATTCTGCGGGATGTTTTTCCGCAGCAAGCGCCTGCTGCTGATGGCGCCTTGTCGGGGGTCGAGGTTGGCCTGCCACCCGGCTCTGTTGTTTTGGCCGCAGACGATTCTGCGGTGGCGCGCATGATGATCGAGGAAGGCCTGAATGCCATGAACCTGGCATTCGTCATGACCAAAAACGGTCAGGAAGCCTGGGATTACCTGCAAAAGACGGCAGACAAGGCTGCCAGTGAGGGCGAATCCGTTGTCGCAAAAATTGCACTGGTCCTGACCGATCTCGAAATGCCCGAAATGGATGGTTTTACCCTGGCGCGCAACATCAAGCAAGACCCGCGTTTGAAGCGTATTCCGGTGATCATTCATTCGTCCCTGACCGGTACCACCAATGAAGAGCATGTCAAAAGAGTGGGGGCTGATGCTTACGTGGCCAAGTTTGTTGCCGCCGAACTCGCTGTTGCCATTCACAAGGTGCTGAAGGCGCGTCCGGCCTAGCGCGGGCCGGGTGTTTCAGAGGCAGGCGTCTTCAGTTATGCCCTGATCAAGCGCTCTGATGGGCGAGTCGGCTAAGTTAGAATCCAAGGTTATTTGCATCAGGGACCAGTCACTGCGACACCCCGGCGCTTGGCCTTTTGATGCCCCGCGCACCACGATGAAATTTAGCCTGACGGGCGCCGCTGTTGTGCAGCAATGCGCTGATTTTATTGATGTTTTATTTGGAGAAATACTTTGGCAGTCACCGTAGAAAAACTTGAAAAACTCGAACGAAAAATGCTTTTGAGTTTGCCTTTGGCAACCATTGCGTCCGAAGTGAACACCCGTTTGAAAAAAATTGCACGCACCGTCAAGATGGACGGTTTCCGTCCTGGCAAAGTGCCGATGAATGTCGTGTCGCAGCGCTATGGCTACTCGGTGCAGTACGAGGTAATGAATGACAAGGTGGGCGAAGCTTTTGCCAATGCCGCCAATGAAGCCAAGCTGCGTGTGGCCGGTCAGCCCAAAATTAGCGAAAAAGACGGCGCGCCAGAAGGCGAGCTGGCCTTTGAGGCGGTGTTTGAGGTGTACCCGGATGTAGTAATTGGCGACCTGACGACGGCCGAGGTCGAAAAAGTGACCACCGAAGTGTCTGACGCCGCCATCGACAAGACCATCGACATTCTGCGCAAACAACGCCGCACCTTTGCACTGCGCCCGCGCGATACCGCCGCTGAAGATGGTGACCGCGTGACGGTGGACTTTGAAGGCAAGATTGAAGGCGAAGCTTTTGAGGGCGGCAAGGCCGTAGACTTCCAGTTCATTTTGGGCGACGGTCAGATGCTGAAAGAATTTGAAGAAGCCACACGCGGCATGAAAGTTGAAGAAAGCAAGACCTTCCCGCTGGCTTTCCCCGCTGACTACCACGGTAAGGATGTGGCCGGCAAAACGGCAGACTTTATGGTCACCGTTAAGAAAATCGAGTCCGCGCATTTGCCAGAAGTCAACGAGGCGTTGGCCAAATCGCTTGGCATCGAGAATGCCACGGTCGAGGGTTTGCAAGCCGACATCAAAAAAAATCTGGAACGCGAAGTTAAATTCCGTTTGCTGGCGCGCAACAAAGCTGCCGTCATGGATGCACTGGTGGCCAAGGCCGAGCTTGATTTGCCCAGCGCCAGCGTGCAGGCGGAAATGGCGCGTTTGCTCGAAGGCGCCCGTGCCGACCTGAAAAAGCGTGGCATCAAGGATGCTGACAAGGTGGCCATCCCCGACGACGTGTTCCGTCCGCAGGCTGAGCGCCGTGTGCGCTTGGGGCTGGTGGTGGCAGAGCTGGTGCGTGCCAACAGCCTGCAAGCCACGCTGGACCAGCTCAAGGCCCACATCCAGGAACTGGCTTCCAGCTACGAAAAGCCCTCTGAGGTGGAGCGCTGGTACTTCAGCGACAACAACCGCATGGCCGAGGTGGAAACGGTTGTGCTGGAAAACAACGTGACGGACTTTGTGATGAGCAAGGCCAAGGTCACCGAAAAAGCGATCAGCTTTGATGAGTTGATGGCGCAGAACTGATTTGTTTTTTTGTTTCTACGAGTGATGGGGCTTGTGCCGGGCTTGCCGCCTGGCGTACAAGCCCCATTTGCTTGGAGGCTATGATTTTTTAGCTAAAGTTGCCACCTATTTTTGGAGCCAAGATGAATTTACAGATGAGCGCAATGGAGACCCAGGGTTTGGGCATGGTGCCGATGGTGATCGAGCAGTCGGGCCGCGGCGAGCGGTCTTACGACATCTACTCGCGCCTGCTCAAGGAGCGGGTGATTTTTTTGGTGGGTCCGGTCAACGACCATGTGGCCAACCTGGTGGTGGCGCAATTGCTGTTTCTGGAAAGTGAAAATCCGGACAAGGACATTTCCTTTTACATCAACTCACCGGGCGGCTCGGTCAGCGCCGGCATGGCGATCTACGACACCATGAACTTCGTCAAGCCGCAGGTCTCCACGCTGTGCACCGGCATGGCTGCCAGCATGGGCGCCTTCTTGCTGGCCGCCGGTGAAAAGGGCAAGCGATTTTCTTTGCCCAACTCCAAGGTCATGATTCACCAGCCTTCCGGCGGCAGCCAGGGGCAGGCCACCGAGATCGAAATTGCTGCGCGTGAAATCATCAAGACGCGCGAACAGCTCAACAAGATTCTGGCGGAGCGCACCGGGCAACCACTTGAACGCATTGTGCGTGACACCGAGCGCGACTATTACATGTCGGCTGACGAGTGCAAGGAATATGGTCTGATCGACCAGGTTATTTCCAAGAGGGCGTAAGGACATGGCCAAAGGTAATTCGGGTGAAAAAACACTGTATTGCTCTTTTTGCGGCAAAAGCCAGCACGAAGTCAAAAAGCTGATTGCGGGGCCGTCGGTTTTCGTTTGCGATGAATGCATTGAACTGTGCAACGAAATCATTCGCGACGAATTGCCGCCCACCACGGCAACGGAAGAAAAAAGCAATCTGCCCACGCCGGCCGAAATCAAGGCCAACCTGGACAACTATGTGATCGGCCAGGAAGCTGCCAAGCGCATTTTGGCGGTGGCGGTTTACAACCATTACAAACGGCTGCGGCACCAGGAAAAAGCTGGCAAGGACGATGTTGAACTCTCCAAGAGCAACATTCTGCTGATCGGCCCCACCGGGTCCGGCAAAACGCTGCTGGCGCAGACGCTCGCGCGCATGCTTGACGTGCCGTTTGTCATGGCCGACGCGACCACCTTGACCGAAGCCGGTTATGTGGGTGAAGACGTTGAAAACATCGTGCTCAAGTTGCTACAAAGCTGCAACTACGAGGTTGAGCGGGCGCAGCGCGGTATCGTCTATATCGACGAAATCGACAAGATTTCGCGCAAGTCCGACAACCCTTCCATCACCCGTGACGTGTCGGGTGAAGGCGTGCAGCAAGCCTTGCTCAAACTCATCGAAGGCACCATGGCCAGCGTGCCACCACAAGGCGGGCGCAAGCACCCAAACCAGGATTTTGTGCCGGTGGACACCACCAACATCCTGTTTATATGCGGCGGCGCGTTTTCGGGGCTGGAAAAGGTCATTGAAAACCGCACCGAGTCATCGGGCATCGGCTTTGGTGCGACGGTTCACAGCAAGCAAAACCGCAACCTGACCGATGTTTTCAAAGAGGTCGAGCCCGAAGACCTGATCAAGTTTGGCCTGATTCCGGAACTGGTCGGGCGCATGCCGGTGGTGGCCACGCTGGGCGAACTCAGCGAAGAAACGCTGGTGCAGATTTTGACCGAGCCCAAAAATGCGTTGGTCAAGCAATACAGCAAACTGTTGGCCATGGAAGGCGTCGACCTCGAAATTCGCCCCAGCGCGCTGAAAGCCATTGCCAAAAAGGCGCTGATTCGCAAAACTGGCGCGCGTGGCTTGCGTTCCATCCTTGAATTGGCGCTGATCGACACCATGTTCGATCTTCCCAATCTGACAAACGTCGAAAAAGTGGTGCTTGACGAGTCAAGCATCGATGACAACAAGCCGCCTTTGCTGGTTTACCGTGAACTGGCCAAAAAAGCTTGAAATTTAAGGACCCCTTATGCCTGGTCAATCACTACTGCCCGCTATTCCCATAGACCTTCCCTTGCTGCCCTTGCGCGATGTGGTGGTGTTTCCGCACATGGTGATTCCCTTGTTTGTTGGCCGTCCCAAGAGCATCAAGGCACTTGATGCCGCCATGAACGCCAACCGCCGCATCATGCTGGTGGCGCAAAAAGCAGCCGCCAAGGACGACCCGGTGGTGTCCGACATGTTTGACATGGGCTGCATCTCCACCATTCTGCAGATGCTCAAACTGCCAGACGGCACCGTCAAGGTGCTGGTCGAAGGGCAACAGCGCGCCGTGGTCAATCACATCGAAGATGGCGACCTGTATTTCACCGCCACCGTGACGCCCGTGGAATTACCCGAGGAACCAGAGGCCAAAACCAAGGCACAGGTCAGCGAGATCGAAGCCCTGCGCCGCGCCGTGATGCAGCAGTTTGACCAGTACGTCAAGCTCAACAAGAAAATTCCGCCCGAAATCCTGAGTTCGATCACCAGCATTGACGACCCGGGTCGCCTGGCCGACACCATCGCTGCGCATTTGCCGCTCAAACTGGAAAGCAAGCAGGCGGTGCTCGCCCTGTCTGGCGTGCGCGATCGTCTGGAAAATCTGTTTGGGCAAATCGACCATGAGGTGGACATTCTTAATGTTGATAAAAAAATCCGCGGTCGCGTCAAGCGGCAGATGGAAAAAAACCAGCGCGATTTTTATTTGAACGAGCAGGTCAAGGCCATCCAGAAAGAACTGGGCGAGGGCGAAGACGGCGCTGACATCGACGAGATCGAGAAAAAGATCAAGGCTGCCAAGATGCCCAGGGATGCTCTGAAAAAAGCCCAGGGCGAGTTGAAAAAGCTCAAGCTGATGTCGCCCATGTCAGCCGAAGCCACGGTGATCCGCAACTACATCGATGTGCTCACCGGTCTGCCGTGGGCCAACAAGACCAAGATCAAGCACAACCTGCTCAATGCCGAAACGGTGCTTAACGAAGACCATTACGGCCTCGACAAGGTGAAAGACCGCATCCTGGAATATCTGGCGGTGCAGCAGCGCGTGGACAAGGTCAAGGCGCCTATTTTGTGTCTGGTGGGGCCACCCGGCGTGGGCAAGACGTCGCTGGGGCAATCGATCGCCAAGGCGACCGGGCGCAAGTACGTGCGCATGGCGCTCGGTGGCATGCGCGACGAAGCCGAAATTCGCGGCCATCGCCGCACCTACATTGGTGCCATGCCCGGCAAGGTGCTGCAAAGCCTGAGCAAGGTTGGCACGCGCAACCCGCTGTTCCTGCTCGACGAAATTGACAAGCTGGGCACCGATTTCCGTGGCGACCCGTCGAGCGCCTTGCTGGAGGTGCTTGATCCCGAGCAAAATCACAAGTTTGCCGACCATTACGTCGAGGTCGATTTTGACCTGAGCGACGTGATGTTCGTGGCCACCTCGAATTCCATGAATATCCCACCCGCACTGCTGGACCGGATGGAAGTGATCCGGCTGGCGGGCTACACCGAAGACGAAAAAACCAACATCGCGCTGCGCTACCTGTTGCCCAAGCAACTCGACAACAACGGCGTCAAGGAAAGCGAGCTTGAGGTCACCGAAGACGCAGTGCGCGACATTGTTCGGTACTACACGCGTGAAGCCGGCGTGCGTTCGTTGGAGCGGGATATTTCAAAAATTTGTCGCAAGGTGGTCAAGGGTTTGCAACTCAAACAAATGACCGGGAAGGTGGTGGTTTCTGCCGCCAACCTGAGCGAATTCTTGGGCGTGCGCAAATTTGACTATGGCCGTGCGGAAAAAATGAACCAGGTGGGTCAGGTGGTGGGTCTGGCCTGGACCGAAGTGGGCGGCGACCTGCTCACCATCGAGGCTGCCATGGTGCCCGGCAAGGGCGTCATCACCCGCACCGGCTCGCTCGGCGACGTGATGAAGGAATCGGTGGAAGCGGCGCGCACCGTGGTGCGTAGCCGGTCCCATCGTCTAGGCATCAAGGATGAATTCTTTGAGAAAAAAGACATTCATATCCACGTGCCCGACGGCGCCACGCCCAAGGACGGTCCCAGCGCGGGCGCTGCCATGACCACCGCGTTTGTTTCGGCCATGACCGGCATTCCGGTGCGCTGCGGCGTCGCCATGACCGGCGAAATCACGCTGCGCGGCGAAGTGACGGCGATTGGTGGGCTGAAAGAAAAATTGCTGGCGGCGCTGCGCGGCGGCATCAAGACCGTGCTGATCCCGGAAGACAACGCCAAGGACTTGCAGGAAATTCCTGAAAACGTCAAAAACGGGCTCGAGATTGTGCCGGTGCGCTGGATCGATAAGGTGCTGGAAGTGGCACTGGAACGTATGCCGACAGCCTTGCCTGAAGAGGTTCCTGAGGTTGTTACGCCAGTGGTCATGAAGCTGGTCGTGCCGGCAGCAACCGATGCCGTCAAACATTAAGAAAATTGGTTCGCTGAGAGGCGATTCGCAGAAAATTACCCTATAATCTGCGGCTTGCAACGCGGGAATAGCTCAGTTGGTAGAGCGATACCTTGCCAAGGTATAGGTCGAGAGTTCGAGTCTCTTTTCCCGCTCCAGGTTTTTTCTTGGTGCTGATCGAAGTTGGCATTTAAAGTGTGATTAAGCGGGAATAGCTCAGTTGGTAGAGCGATACCTTGCCAAGGTATAGGTCGAGAGTTCGAGTCTCTTTTCCCGCTCCAGTTTTTTGAAAAAGGGAAGCACTGCTTCCCTTTTTTGCAAAGTCAGCGGCGCGATAGCAAAGCGGTTATGCAACGGATTGCAAATCCGTCTAGCCCAGTTCGACTCTGGGTCGCGCCTCCAAATCAAGTTGCACCGGGCCCGAGTGGTGGAATGGTTTACACAGCAGACTTAAAATCTGTCCCCCGAGAGGGGTTGCCGGTTCGAGTCCGGCCTCGGGCACCACGAAGCAGTTTCAGACAGTATCAAACCTCCTCAAAACCCGCACGTTCCCCAGCGTAGCGGGTTTTTCTTTGTCTTGTCGAGTTTCAGACGGTATCATGACAAACCGACAAATTGACGGGTTTTTCTTTGTCTTGTCGAGTTTCAGACGGTATCATGACAAAGCGACAAATTGACAGTACTTTCGCGCAGTCTATACGGTGCGTTTTGCCAAAGCGGTGGACGTGTTGCACTGTTTTCAAAAGAAGTCGCCCGGTGGCATTGGCACAGCGCAGAGCGACATTGATCTGATTCGTGCCCGGCTGAAATTGGCGCAACAACATTATGAGATGCACTATGAAAACTAAATCGACAGTACCTGCAGCCGAAACCGTTGAAATCGGCACGGGCAATGTGTTTGCCGACCTGGGGTTGCCTGACCCGGATGAGCGGCAGTTACGGGTCAAGTTGGCCATCCGTTTGAATGATTTGCTGCAAGCGGAAGGTCTGACGCAGGCTGCAGCAGCCAAGCGTTTTGGGATTTCAAGGCCGCACCTTTCGCTTCTTTGAGGAGAAATCGCTATGCGCCCTTCTGTTGCCCTGTTGAATCACCGCGAGGCCATTCGCGCCATTGCGCTAAGCCACCGGGTCACGAATGTCCGGGTTTTTGGCTCTGTGGTTCATGGCGACGACACCGAAGACAGCGACCTCGACATTCTGGTAGAGCCCACCCAAGAAACCACAATGATGGACATTGCCAAAATTCAGTTGGAGCTTTCAAAACTGCTGCCGGTCCCGGTAGATGTGCTCACACCCAACGGCTTGCCCGCCAAGTTTCGCGGCCAGGTGGTGGCTGAGGCGCAGGCCGTATGAGCAATGTTGAAATGCTGCGGGAACAGGACTACCTGGGGCACATTGTGGAGGCTATTGACCGCATCCACCGCTACGTCGAAGACCTGACTGAACTTGGTTTTTTGGAAGACGAAAAAACGCAGGACGCCGTGGTACGGAACTTTGAGATTCTGGGTGAGGCGTCCCGCAACATTGAGAAGCATCACGCAGCGTTTGCCCAAGCCCACACCGAAGTGCCCTGGGATTTGATGTACACCATGCGTAATCGCGTAGCCCACGGCTATTTCAAGGTGGACTATGAGCTGGTCTGGAAAACGATTCACGCTGACTTGCCTGAGTTGCGGGCTCAGGTTGCAGCGCTGATGATCCCATGAGCAACTTCGGGCATCCCAGCATGACCACATCCAGCCAAACCCTGCCTCTTTCCGTTCCGCTCAAACAAGACGCCGCCATCATCGGCCTGGTGGGGTTGGCGCATGCGGCTTCGCACTTCGGTCATTTGTTGTTGCCGCCGCTGTTTCCGGTTTTCATGGTGGAATTTGGCCTGAGCTTTTCGCAACTCGGCGCGTTGGTGAGCGTGTTTTTTGTGGTCTCGGGCTTGGGCCAGGCTTCGGCTGGTTTTGTGGTGGACAAGATGGGCGCGCGGCCAATGTTGTTTGCTGCGCTGGGGCTTTTTGTGCTGGCATCCTTGCTGGCTTCGCGCGTGACCGGCTACAGCGGGCTGGTCATGGTGGCAGCGCTGGCGGGCTTGGCCAACGCCACTTTTCATCCGGTGGACTTCACGATTCTGAACCAGCGTGTCTCGGCGCCGCGCCTGGGCCATGCTTTCAGCACCCATGGTCTGACTGGCAATCTCGGCTGGGCAGCCGCGCCGGTGTTTTTTGCCACGGTCACCGCTTTGAGCAACTGGCGCACCGCCTACGTGTTGGCAGCGCTGTTGTATGTGGGGGTGCTGGCGCTGATGTTCGTGCAGCGTGACAAGCTCGAAACCCGCGCCGTGGTGCACCATGCCGACAGCCCGGCCGAGCACAGCATGGCGTTCATGAAACTGCCGGTGGTGTGGTGGTGTTTTGCTTTCTTTTTGCTTTCGACCATGACACTGGCGGTCATCCAGAGTTTTTCGGTGTCCATTCTGACGGCGATGCATGGCGTGAGTTTTGAGGCGGCTACTTTGACGCTTACCGCGTATATGTTGTGCGGCGCTTTAGGCATGTTTGTTGGTGGCTTCGTGGCCGCCAAATCACAGCATAGCGACCATGTGGTGGCACTCTCGATGTCAGCCGCCGCCGTGCTGCTGGCGCTGTGCGGCACCGGTTTTTTTGGCGCCACGCTGACCATGGTGGTGCTTGCTGCAACCGGTTTTGCCGTGGGTGTTGGTGGCCCGTCGCGCGACATGATGATCAAGAAAGCCACACCCGAAGGTGCCACGGGGCGGGTCTATGGCCTGGTCTATTCGGGGCTGGATACCGGCTTTGCCATTTCGCCACTGATTTTTGGGGTTTTCATGGACCGTGGCTGGTACGGTGCCACTTTGTGTGGCGCAGCAGCCGTTTTGCTGCTGAGCGTGGTCGCGGCGCTGGGGGTCGGGCGGCGCACGGTTGTCACATCCTGAGCCCATGAAAAAGCCGGTTTGCACCGGCCTTTTGTTGACGAGCTGAAAACGCTTATTTGGCGAGATCGACACCGTAGAAGGTGTGGCGGCCAAACGGGCTGATCTTGAAGTCGATGACTTCCTTGCGCACGGGTTTCAGCGCCACCGCGTGGGCAATGGTGAACCAGGGCGCCTGCTGCTTGAAGATCACTTGGGCTTGCTCGTAGAGCTTGGTGCGCTCGGCCGGATTGGTGACCGACTTGGCTTTGACCACCAGATCATCAAATGGCTTGTAGCAGAACTTGGCCACGTTGGAGCCGCCCGACTTGGCCGATGCGCAGCCCAGCAGGGTGTGCAGGAAGTTGTCCGGGTCGCCGTTGTCGCCGGTCCAGCCCAGCATGCCCATCTGGTGTTCGCCGGCCTGCATGCGCTTGCGGTATTCGCCCCACTCAAAGCTCTTGATTTCGGCCTTGATACCGACCTTGGCCAGATCAGCCTGCATCAACTCGGCAATGCGCCGGGCGTTGGGGTTGTAGGGGCGCTGCACCGGCATGGCCCACAGGTCGGTGGTAAAGCCGTCTTTCAGCCCAGCTTCAGCCAGCAGCTTTTTGGCTGCATCGGGGTTGAAGGCGTCGTCCTTGATTGACTTGTTGTACGACCACTGGGTTGGCGGGATCGGGTTGGTGGCGGGGATGCCAGTACCCAAATAAACCGCATCAACAATGGCTTGCTTGTTGATGGCCATGTTGACAGCCTTGCGCACGCGCACGTCGTCAAACGGCTTTTTGGTGGTGTTGTAAGCCAGGTAGCCGATGTTCAGGCCGGGCTGCTCCAGCACCACCACGTTGGGGTCTTTGCGCATGGCGGCCACGTCGGCCGGGTTGGGGTAGGGCATGACATGGCATTCGCCTTTTTGCAGCTTGGCCCAGCGCACCGAGGCATCGGGGGTGATGGCAAAAATCAGGTCGTCAATCTTGGCCTTGCCCGCCCAGTATTGGGGGAAAGCCTTGTAGCGGATCAGTGCATCTTTTTGATATTGCAGCAAAGTGAATGGGCCCGTGCCGACCGGCTCCTGGTCGATCTTCTCGGGCGTGCCGGCTTTGAGCATGGCAATCGCATATTCCTTGCTCTGCACGGCGGCAAACTGCATGGCCAGGTTGGAGAGGAACGGCGCTTCGGGCTTTTTCAGCACAATCTTGATGGTGTAGTCGTCCACCTTGTCCACCGACTTGAGCAGCTCGGGCATGCCCATGTCGCCAAAGTAGGCGTGGTTGGAACTGGTGACCTTGAAGTAGGGGTCGTTCTCGTTCCATTGGCGGGCGAACATGAACAGCACGTCATCGGCATTGAAGTCGCGGCTGGGCTTGAAGTTTTTGTTGCTGTGCCACTTGACGCCCTGGCGCAGGTGGAAGGTGTAGGTCAGGCCGTCTGCAGAGATGTCCCAACTTTTGGCCAGCGCCGGTTCCACCTGGGTGCTGCCGCGCTTGAATTGCACGATGTTGTCGTAGATTTGTTCGCTGGCGTCAAACGACGTGCCGGTGGTGTTGATGCTGGGGGCAAAATTTTCCGGGCTACCCTCCGAGCAGTACACCAAGGTCTTGGCCCCAACCTGGGTGCCCGCCAGCAACATTGGCAGCGCCAGCGCAAGCAGCGCGCTGCGCTTGAGCGTGAAGCTGCGCTTTGATTTGTGAACAGTCATCATGAAGACTCCTACAGGTTAATGCTGCCGGGCAGCGGGTTGATTAAACGGGTTGAATGAATTGCTCAGCCAGATGGCAAGCAACTTTCCTTCCAGCGAGCTCGCGCAGCTCCGGGCGTGCATTGTGGCACTGCGCCACAACGTGCGGGCAGCGGGTTGAAAACACACAGCCGCTGGGCGGGTTGAGCGGTGAGGGCAGTTCGCCGCTGAGCACAATGCGCTTTTTTGACACGCCGGTGCTGACAATGCCGGGCGTGGAAGCCAGCAGCGCTTGCGTGTAAGGGTGCAGTGGCTGCGCAAAAATGGTTTTTTTCTCGCCCTGCTCGACCGCGTGGCCGAGGTACATCACTAGCACATCGTGGGCAATGTGGCGCACCACGCCGAGGTCGTGCGAGATGAACAGGTAAGCCAGACCAAGTTCCTGTTGCAGGTCAGCCAGCAAGTTGAGCACCTGGGCCTGGATCGACACGTCGAGCGCCGACACCGGCTCGTCGGCCACAATCAGCGCGGGCTTGAGCATCAGGGCGCGAGCAATGGCGATGCGCTGGCGCTGGCCGCCGGAGAACATGTGCGGATAGCGGTCATAGTGCTCGGGGCGCAGGCCCACCAGCGCCAGCATGGCACGGGCTTGCTCAGCGCGAGATTTGGCATCCAGGTCAGTGTTGATTTCCAGTGGCGCTTCTAGAATAGCGCCAATTTTCTTGCGCGGATTGAGCGATCCATAAGGGTTTTGAAACACCAGTTGCACCGTGCGGCGCAGGGCTTGGCGCTGCTCAGGGCTGGCTTTGACCGCATCGACACCGCCCAGCAGCAGTTCACCAGCGCTGGGTGTTTCGATCAACGACACCATGCGTGCCAGTGTCGATTTGCCGCAACCCGACTCACCCACCACGGCCAGTGTTTTACCGGGCTGCACCGTAAA
>Ga0210023_1001311_pt1 | contig 17722 bp, 12 predicted proteins | sample CryGeymeta201524_FD_183987 | JGI IMG/M metagenome (GOLD analysis project Ga0210023, IMG submission 183987) | Groundwater microbial communities from Crystal Geyser aquifers in Utah, USA - Crystal Geyser metaG 2015-24 (SPAdes) (version 2) | ecosystem: Environmental > Aquatic > Deep subsurface >... | reverse complement strand
CCGTTGTGACAACTCATGCAATTGGTCGCAGCCGTGAACGTGCTGTGGTCCACCTTGGCGCCATCCCAGGTTGTGGTCTTGTGGCACGAACCGCAATTGGCCGTGGTGGCAACGTGCGAGCTGTTCTTGCCCGTTGCCGTGGAACCGTTGTGACAGCTGGCGCAATTGGTCGCGGCGGTAAACGTGCCGTGATTCACCTTGGCTCCGCTCCACGTCGTGGTCGATTGATGACAGCTCTCGCAACTGGCCGTCGTCGCAATATGGCCACCCAACTTGCCTGTAGCGGTGGAGCCGTTGTGGCAGCTGGCGCAATTGGTCGTCACCGACACATTCACGTGCAGCTTGGCTGGCAACCAGCTGGGATAGCTCGCTTTGTGACATGCCGTGCAATTGGCCGACGTCACCACGTGTTTTCCGCTCTTGCCGGTGGCCGTCTGACCATTGTGGCAACTGGCACAATTGGTCGCTGCGTTAAATGCTGCGTGGTTGACCTTGGCGCCGGTCCAGGAGGTGGTCGAGCTGTGGCAACTCTCGCAACTGGCGCTGGTAGCGATGTGACTGCCAGACTTGCCAGTGGCCGTTGCGCCGTTGTGGCAACTGGCGCAATTGCCGCTGACCGAGACGTTGGCGTGGAACTTGGCGGGCAGCCAGTTCGGATAGCCCACCTTGTGACAGGCGGTGCAATTGGCCGGCGTGACCACGTGATTGGCAGATTTACCACTCGCCGCAATGCCGTTATGGCAACTGGTGCAGTTGGTCGACGCGGTGAAGGTGCTGTGATCCATACGCTTGGCGGGCAACCAGCCCATGGTGCCGTGGCAACTGTCACACGACGCCTGGGTCGGCCAATGGTTGGCCGATTTGCCCGGCGCCATGGCGCCGTTGTGACAGGTGGTGCACGAACCGGCAGCGACCCCCATATGGTTGAACTTGGCCCCGCTGAACGACTGCGCGCTGTGGCAGGTTTCACAAGCGGCGGAGGTTGGGATGTGCGTCTGCGACTTGACCACGTTGCCACGCGCCATGGTCAGGCCGCTGGTGTGGCAAGTCGCACAGTCCCGCGGTGTACCTTTGAAAACACCGTTGATGTGACAAGACTCGCAACGCGCCGAAGCGTGCACGCCTTGCAGAGCAAAACCGGTCTTCAGGTGATCAAAGTTTCGTGGTGCGCCCTGCGCCGCAACCGGGTCGGCAAACAGCAGCGCGGCCAGCGCCAGCGACGCCCAAAGAGCGCGACCCCAAACCGTGTGAATCGTTGTTTTCATCGTAGACCCCTTTTGCATGTCATTGCGTCAAGCCGCGCAATCGGCGTTGAAATTTTTTCCAGCTCTCGGTGATGTGGCACTGCTCGCAGCGCACACCAAACTGACCATCGTGAACGTCCGCTGCGCGGTGGCAAGACACGCAAGCCTCACCCAGCTGCGCGGCGTCCTTGCCCCTGGGCGCCTCTTGCGTGTGACAGCTTTCACACCTGACCTTGCGGTGCGCGCCGTCGAGCACGTACTTGGTACGCTTGTCGTGGTTGAAGTCCCACAGCGGCCATGAGCGGGTGTTATGGCAACTCTCGCAGCGCGCGCCCAGTTTTAGCTTATGGCGGTCATCTTTCTTGTGGCACGAATAACAGTCTTTGGCTGCGTCCTTGAAGCGCAGCGTCAGATGGCAGCTTTTGCAGGTGGCGGTGATGTGTCGCCCGGTGAGTGCAAATTGCGCCAGCCGATGGTCGTAGCGTTCCACCTTCCAGATGAGGTCGCTGTGGCACGACTCGCACTTCGGACCCGATTGGCCGTCGTGTTTGTCGTCTTTCTTGTGGCAGGCCAGGCACTCCAGTGGCGTCTTGCGAAAGCTCTGCAAATCCTTGTGGCAGGACGCGCACTTCACCTTGGGCGCGGCGTGCGCGTTGCGCAGCACAAACTTGGTCTTGTCGTGGTTGAAACGTCCGAGCGTAATCTTCCAGTCGGTCTCACCATGGCAATCGGCGCATTTGTCACCGAGCGTTTTGTTGTGCTTGTCGTCTTTTTCGTGACAGGCAATGCAGGCACTGGGTGCTTCCTTGAACATGGTGCTCTTGTGGCAGGCCTTGCACTCGGCTTTGGCGTGTTTGCCCACCAGCGGAAAGCGGCTCTTGTCGTGGTCAAATTTGGCAGGCTCTTTCCAGCTGCGCTCGCTGTGACAGCTTTCGCAGTCCTTGCCCAAGCTACCTTTGTGTTTGTCGTCTTTCAGGTGGCAGGAATTGCAATCCTGCGCCAGCTTCACTTTGTACAGGTGACCGGTATGGCAAGACACGCAGGTGGCGCTGCGGTGCTTGCCGCGCAAGGCGTACTTGGTGTCAAGGTCGTGGTTAAAGAGGGCCGGCTTCCACGCCTTGGCGTTGTGGCAGCTTTCGCATTTTTCGCCAAACTGGCCTTTGTGGCCCTTGGTGCTGTCGTCATTCTTCTTGTGACAGCCAATACAGGCACGTGGTGTTTCTTTGTAATTGGTGGTCTTGTGGCAGTCGTTGCACTTCACGTCCACATGCTTGCCGTCGAGAGCAAAGCGTGTCTTGCTGTGGTCAAAACGAGCCTCCTTCCAGCTGTTTTCCGTATGGCAGTCGGCGCACTTGTCACCCAATGAACCCTTGTGGGTGTCATCTTTCTTGTGGCAGGCGATGCATTGCGACGGAGCCTCACGGAATTTCTTGTCCGAAACGTGACATTTGGCGCATTCCAGCGGCTGGTGTTTGCCCTTGAGCAGGTAGTCCGTCTGGCTGTGGTCGAACTTTTTCTTATCCAGATGCACCACGTCGGCGTCTCGGCCTTTGTGGTCGGTATGGCAGCTGTTGCAAGCCTGGGGCTTGAGCTTGCCGTGGAATCCGGTTTTGCCACGCACGTCAGCGCCCACCGGTTTGTGACAGTCCATGCACAGGCCGGACTGGGCTTCGCGGTCGAACTTGACGTGACACTGCTTGCAGTCGTTTTCCTGCTTGATGTGGCCCTGAATCAGTGGGCCAGGCGCCAGAATCGACTCGATGCTTTCGGCCAGCGCAGGTAAGGGCAATGCGGCAGCAGCCAGCCACAGCACCGCGCCAAAAACGCTGAGCAAAGGGGTGATGACGGTGCTGTTCCATGGCATGCGCAGGTTCACTCCGTCAGTACGCGTGGACGGCAACCACGTGCACCACCGCACTGATGACCAGCAAATAAACAAAGGGAATGTGCGCTACGTGCCACAGGGAAAACAGCCGCTCGACGGCCTTGCACTGCGCCACACGGGTCACAGCGTTCAAATACTGGTTGACCAGCATGTTGGCGTTGTTCTTGCGGACAATATAGTCCCGCTTGTGCCAACGCTCCTGCTTGGCCATGGCCAACAGCACCTGACGCAACTCCACAGCGCATTGGCGGTACACCAGTCGCTGGTAAATGGGTAGCCAAAACATCTGGCGCAGATACGTCAGCCCGTTGGCCCGCGCATGCACCTCGTGCTGCTCAAATTCAACCAGTCGTTCTTCAACTTTTGGCGCAAAAACCAACCGTGAGCGCTTCTCTGCCTCGTCGAGCCCGGCGCGCGCCTGCAGGTCTTGCAGGATGGCGCGCTCAAAATGCAAGTCGCAGTTGACGCGTGCGTACAGGAAACGCCCGACCACACCGCTTAACGCCACTGCGATCATGCTGTACATCGCCACCGCCGCGTTGAGCGAGCCAACATGGAAAGTGGAATGCAACAAGATCAGCGTCGGGCCACCGACACCCAGAATCATGTGCACCAGAAACCACCATTTGACGCGGCCCCAATTCCGGGCAAATCGGAAATGTTTGCGCAGCGGGTAGCTGAACAACAGCAACATCATCACGCCACCGGCCACGCCAATCCAGTAACCGGTATCGTCACCCGCCTTGAACAAACCCAACTGGCTGATCTTCCAGCTCAAACCCACCAACGCCGCGATGGTCAAGTAAACCACAATGTCTTTGGACAGCGACAATCGACCACTCTGATTCCCTACCGCATCAGCCGCGGGCCGACCAGTGAACTGGGATGAATCTGGAAAATCAAAGGCGCTAACCCCCAATACGGTCTGAAGCGCACTTTCGCTGGAAGAACTCATACAAATCTTGAACTGCGGTGGGAAAAATTACCAAAACAAAGGTCTTGGTGCCAACACGTTGATGCTAGTTGCAGCGCAGCAAAATTCTTTACTTCGGTCGGTAACTGTCTGTAAGTTCAGTCGGTGACAAACACAAAAAAACCGCCTTCCGGCGGTTTTTCAGAGCAGGACGATGTGTAACGAGTTATTCAGACCACCCCGTGGGTTTTAAACCACGCCAGCGCACGGGCAAAACCGTCGACGGCTGGTTCTTTGCGGTAACTTGGCCGGTAATCGGCATGGAAGGCGTGCGGCGCGTCGCGGTACACCACGAACTCACTGGCCTGCGCCGCCTTGTTGCCCTTGGCACCCGCCACGGCCAACGCTTCTTTCATCCGATTAATAGTGGTCAGCGGTATGCCGCCGTCCTGCCCGCCGTACAAGCCCAGCACCGGCGCTTTCAATTCGGCGGCCAGCTCCAGCGGGTGCTTGGGCGTCAGCGCCGACGGCGTGCCAACCAGACGGCCGTACCAGGCCACGGCGGCTTTGACGTTTTTGCTTTGCTCGGCGTACAGCCAGGTGATGCGCCCACCCCAGCAAAAGCCGGTGATGCCCACTTTCTTTAGGTTGCCACCGTTTTCACCCGCCCATTTGACGGCACCGTCGAGATCACCCATCACCTGCGCGTCGGGTACCTTGGACACCACTTCACGCATTAACTTGGCCATTTCCCCGTAGCTCGCAGGGTCGCCTTGGCGTGCATACAACTCGGGGGCGATCGCCAGATAACCCGCTTTCGCAAAACGGCGGCAGGTATCGGCAATGTATTCGTGCACACCAAAAATTTCCTGAATGACCAAGATCACCGGCAAATTCTTTTTGCCTTCGGGTGCGGCAAAGTAAAACGGCACCGAAAAACCGTCCATGTCGTAAATCCCCTCGCCCGCGTGCAGCCCCGCGCTGGACGTCTTGATGGCGGTCTGCGCCATGATCGGCATGGCGGCTGCGGCATAACCCACGCCCAGCGCGACTTTGAGCGCGGTGCGGCGGCTGGCACCGGCATCGGTGGAGTCACCGGGCAACAAAGACGAAAAATCCTTCAACTGGTTGTTGTCGAGCATGAAATGCCTCCTGGGTTGGCCGGGTTAGAAAGTGTGCAAGCATAAAGGCCCCCTCAATCCGAGCGATCTGTGGGGAAATAAGCCGCAAAAATCCGCTATGCTCTGCCCCGCATACTTGGTAGCTGTGATCCCGCTGCCGTGGCTGCACGGTCTGACAGCGCCGACGGCTACCCGCCAGTCGTTGCGATCAGGTTTTTGATTCTGAAGCAAGACACAAACTTGCAAGGAGACATTTCTCATGCCACAGCGCAAGCCGCTCCATCTGCACGTGCCAGAGCCCACCGGGCGTCCCGGGCACGACACCAATTTTTCTTACCTCCCTCTGTCTGCTGCCGGTGCCAAACGCCGCCCGCCGGTCGATGTGCCCGCCGCGCAGACCAACGATCTGGCCTTTGCGCTGATCCGCGTGCTGGACGACCAAGGCCAGGCCGTGGGCCCCTGGGCACCGCAAATTGATAGCAAGCTACTCAAGCGGGGTTTGCGCGCCATGATGCTCACGCGTGCCTTTGATGCGCGCATGCTGATTGCCCAACGGCAGAAGAAAATGTCGTTTTACATGCAATGCCTGGGTGAAGAAGCCATTGCCTGCGCCCACGCGCTGGCCATTGGCGACGGCGACATGTGCTTTCCCACCTACCGCCAGCAAGGCCTGTTGCTCACGCGTGAGGACAACAACATGGTCGACATGATCTGCCAGCTCTACAGCAACGCGCGCGACCCCATGAAAGGCCGCCAGTTACCGGTGATGTACAGCAGCAAGAAACAGGGCTTCTTCTCAATTTCTGGCAATCTGGCCACGCAGGTGATTCAGGCGGTGGGCTGGGCCATGGCCAGCGCCATCCAGGGCGACGACAAGGTGGCCAGTGCCTGGATTGGCGACGGTGCCACCGCCGAGGCCGACTTTCACACCGGGCTGACCTTTGCCCACGTCTACCGCGCCCCGGTGATCATCAACGTGGTCAACAACCAGTGGGCGATTTCCACCTTTCAGGCCATCGCCGGTGGCGAAGGCACCACCTTTGCCGCGCGCGGTGCCGGTTGCGGCATTGCTTCGCTGCGGGTGGATGGCAACGACTTTCTGGCCGCCTATGCCGCCAGCAAGTGGGCGCTGGAGCGGGCGCGATCCAGCTTTGGCCCGACGCTAATTGAGTGGGTAACCTACCGCGCTGGCCCCCATTCCACCAGTGACGACCCCAGCAAATACCGTCCAGCCAACGACGCTGCGCGCTTTCCGCTGGGCGACCCGATTGCTCGCCTGAAACAGCATTTGATCGCGCTCGGCATCTGGTCTGAAGAAGAACACCAGAAGGTGCAAAAAGAGGTCGAAGCCGAGGTGGCCGCCGCCCAGAAGGAAGCTGAAAAATACGGCACACTGGCCGACAGCCACGCGCAAAACATCGGCGAGATGTTTGAAGACGTTTACAAAGACATGCCCGCGCACCTGCAGCGCCAGCGTGCCGAGTTGGGAGCCTGATCATGACGACCAACACACTCAAAACTTCCCCGATGACCATGATCCAGGCACTGCGTTCGGCCATGGACGTGATGCTCGCGCGTGACCCCAATGTGGTCGTTTACGGACAGGACGTGGGCTACTTTGGCGGCGTTTTCCGTTGCACCGAAGGCCTGCAAGCCAAGTACGGCAACCAGCGCGTGTTTGACGCGCCCATCTCCGAAGGCGGTATCGTCGGCACGGCTGTGGGCATGGGTGCTTACGGCCTGCGCCCGGTGGTGGAGATCCAGTTTGCCGATTACGTGTATCCGGCCACCGACCAAATCGTGTCAGAAGCGGCGCGGCTGCGCTACCGCTCGGCGGGAGACTTCACCTGCCCGATGACGATCCGCATGCCCTGCGGCGGCGGCATCTACGGCGGGCAAACGCACAGCCAAAGCCCCGAGGCGATCTTCACCCAGGTCTGCGGGCTGCGCACCGTGCTGCCGTCCAATCCATACGACGCCAAGGGCTTGCTGATTGCTGCCATCGAAAATGACGACCCGGTCATCTTTCTGGAGCCCAAGCGCCTGTACAACGGCCCGTTTGACGGCCACCACGACCAACCGGTGGTGCCCTGGAGCAAACACCCGCAGGGCGAGGTGCCCGAGGGCTACTACACCGTGCCGCTGGAGCGCGCGCGCATCACCCGGCCCGGTGCTGCGGTGACGGTCATCGCCTACGGCACCATGGTGCACGTAGCTGAAGCGGCCGCGCGTGAAAGCGGTGTCGACGCTGAAATCATCGACCTGCGCAGCCTGTGGCCGCTGGACCTGGACACGCTGGTCACCTCGGTCAAGAAAACCGGGCGTTGCGTCATCGTCCACGAAGCCACGCGCACCAACGGCTTGGGGGCCGAACTGTTGAGCCTGATGCAAGAGCACTGCTTCTACCACCTGGAGGCGCCCATTGAGCGCGTCACCGGCTGGGACACGCCCTACCCGCACGCGCAAGAGTGGGCCTACTTCCCCGGGCCGGCGCGCGTGGCAGCGGCCCTGAAACGTGTGACGGAGGCCTGAGCCATGACGATCCAGAATATCAAGATGCCCGACATTGGCGAAGGCATCGCCGAAGTGGAACTGGTGGCCTGGCGCGTGACCGTGGGCGACGTGGTCGCCGAAGACCAGATTCTGGCCGACGTGATGACCGATAAAGCCACGGTTGAAATCCCCTCGCACGTGGCCGGTACCGTTGTGTCGCTCGATGCCACACCGGGCCAAGTGGTCGCGGTGGGCACCCCGATTATTCATATAGTAACGGCTACAGCCCTTAAAGAAAAAGCGCCAGCAGCTACTGACGCTGTAGCAACTTCGACACCCGATGCAGAGCGTAGTGCAAGCAGCCAGGTTGCCACTGCGCCCGCGCCGCAACCGTCCCCCAGCGACAGTCCAGCCATCGCTTCGCCGCGTGCCATGCCGGGGGCGACCGACGCAAGCTCACGCCCACCGGGAGGCAGTCAGACCGCTGCAGGTCATGACCGGACCGCAGCCCACCTGCTGGCCGCGCCAGCGGTGCGGGCGCGTGCCAAAGCGCTCGGCATTGACCTGGCCAGCGTCACACCTACCGGCGACGACGGACGCATCACCCACGCCGATTTGGATCACTACGCAAGCAGCTCCAAATTGGGTAGCAGTTCACGCATGTCAAATAAGGGTTACCAGCCTCTGGAAGCCACAGAAACGATTCCCGTGATCGGCCTGCGGCGCAAGATCGCACAGAAGATGCAAGAGGCCAAGCGCCGCATTCCGCACTTCACCTACGTCGAAGAAGTGGACGTGACCGAACTTGAAGCGCTGCGCGCGCAGCTCAACGCCGAGCACGGCAAAACGCGCGGGCGGCTGACGCTGCTGCCGTTCCTGATCCGAGCGCTGGTGCTGGCGGTGCGCGAGCACCCCGAGGTCAACGCGCGTTATGACGACGATGCCGCGGTGATCACCCGCTACGCCGCCGTGCATCTGGGACTGGCCACGCAAACCGATGGCGGCTTGATGGTGCCGGTGATCCGCCACGCCGAGGCGCTGGACTTGTGGGCCTGCGCGGCCGAGGTCAAGCGCCTGGCCGACGCGGCGCGCAGCGGCAAAGCTGCACGCGAAGAACTGAGCGGCTCGACCATCACGATCACCAGTCTGGGGCCACTGGCGGGCATTGCGCACACCCCTGTCATCAACCACCCCGAAGTCACCATCGTCGGCCCCAACCGCATCGTCGAGCGATCGATGATCAAAGACGGCCTGGTGGTGGCGCGCAAGATGATGAACATCTCGTCGTCGTTCGATCACCGGGTGGTCGACGGCATGAACGCCGCCGAGTTCATCCAGCGCGTTCGCGCTTATCTGGAGTGCCCGGCGACGCTGTTTGTTGATTGAAGCATGGCCTGCAAATAAGGCGCCATAAGCTATTTAAAACATAGCTATTTGCGCTTTATTTATATGGGCTATAGGACGTTTTATGTGATACCTCTGGTGAGCCCGGAGATTACTTCGAATCCGGCACGTTGTTGCGCGCGCAATCGAAGCTCGGTCGTTTTGAATTCCCTCTGCCAGCCGACCCACGGGCGCACCGAATCAGTCGGGTGATGCGCTTTGCGGAGGTCAAGGAGGAGGCCGCAGGCCGGGGGACACGCAGCAAAGCGCATCGCCCGGCTGATTCATCAGCCACCGGGACACCACCAAAGGCCCCACGGCAAAACGGCAGTTTCGTCCGGCAAACTGGCTTTTGAGGTCAGAAGACAGGCAGTCAATGCGCCTTGTCCCAGTTCGGCCCCACACCCACCTCGGCCAGCAGCGGTACTTTCAGCTGCGCGACGCCAGCCATGAGTTTGGGCACCTCGTGGCGCACCCAATCCACCTCCGATTCAGGCACCTCAAACACCAGTTCGTCGTGCACCTGCATGATCATCTTGGTGGCCAGGTGTTGCGCGTCTATCACCTCCTGCACCTTCACCATGCTCAGCTTGATCAAGTCGGCGGCCGTGCCTTGCATCGGCGCGTTGATGGCGGCGCGCTCGGCACCGGCGCGGCGCGGGCCGTTGGGTGAGTTGATCTCGGGCAGGTACAGCCTGCGGCCGAACACGGTTTCCACATAACCCTGGGCCTTGGCTTGCAGGCGGGTGTGCTCCATGTACTGCTTGACACCGGGGTAGCGCTCAAAGTAGCGCGCCACATAGTTTTTGGCCGCCGTGTTGTCTATGCCCAGCGCCTTGGCCACGCCAAACGCGCTCATGCCGTAGATCAGGCCGAAGTTGATGACCTTGGCATAGCGCCGCTGCTCACTGGTGACCTGCGCGGTATCGATGCCAAAAATCTCCGCCGCGGTGGCGCGGTGCACGTCCATGCCGTCATGAAATGCCAAGAGCAAGGCCGCGTCGCCACTGATGTGCGCCATGATGCGCAGCTCAATCTGGCTGTAGTCAGCGCTGGCAATCAGGCAGCCGGGCGGCGCGATAAAAGCCTCGCGCACACGCCGGCCCTCGGGGGTGCGCACGGGAATGTTTTGCAGGTTGGGGTCGTTGCTGCTCAGGCGCCCGGTCACCGCCACGGCTTGTGCGTAATGCGTGTGCACGCGTCCGGTGCTGGGCAGCGCCAGTTGCGCCAATTTGTCGGTGTAGGTACCCTTGAGCTTGGCCAGGCCGCGGTGCTCCAGAATCTTGGCCGGCAGGGGATAGTCTTCGGCCAGCTTTTGCAGCACCTCGTCGTCGGTGCTGGGCGCGCCGGTGGCGGTCTTTTTGACGATGGGCAAGCCCAGTTGGGTGAAAAATATCTCGCCAATCTGCTTGGGGCTGGCCAGGTTAAAGGGTTGCCCGGCCAGCGCGTGCGCTTCTTTTTCCAGCTGCAGAATGCGCTCGCCCAGCGCCTGGCTTTGTTTGGCCAGCGTCGGCGCGTCGATCAGCACGCCGTTGCGCTCGATGCGGTAGAGCGCCTCGCTGCTCTTGATTTCCAGCTCGTAGACAAAGCGCAGCTTGGCATCAACCTCGAGCAGTGGCCACAGCGTGCGGTGCACGTCCAGCGTCATGTCGGAGTCTTCGCACGAGTATTCGGCCGCCTTGGCAATGTCAACCTGGTCAAAACAAATCTGGTTGACACCCTTGCCGCACAGGTCTTCAAAGCTGATGCCGCTGCGCCCCAGGTGGCGTTCGGCCAGGCTGGCCAGACCATGCGGTTTGTGCACTTCCAGCACGTAGCTTTGCAGCATGGTGTCGTGCGCATAGCCGTGCACCTCGATGCCGTGGTTGGCAAACACATGGCGGTCGTATTTGACGTGCTGGCCGAGTTTGAGCCGGGTCGCGTCTTCCAGCCAGGGTTTGAGCCTGGCCAGTACTTCAGCCAGCGGCAGCTGCGCCGGTGCGTCGGGATAAGCATGCGCCAGCGGGATGTAGGCCGCCTCGCCGGGGGTGACGCTGAAACTGATGCCGACGATTTGTGCGCGCATCTCGTCCAGCGATGTGGTTTCGGTGTCGATGGCGACCAGTTCGGCGGCTTGCAGTTTCGCAAACCACGCGTCGAAAGCGTCCCAGGTCAGGATCGTGTCGTAGTGGACGGTGCTGACTTTGGGGGCGGTGGGTCGCGGGGTCGGGTCGGGGTCGTCGAAGAGGTCACGCTCTTTGGCAGTGCCTCGGACGGAATTGGGGTCAGAGCCGTCGTCGCTACGCGACGCGGATCTGACCCCAATTCCTGAACCAACGGTTTCGAACGTTGTTGACGTCGTGGCCCCCAGCGCGCGGGCCAGGCCTTTGAAGCCATATTTCTCATAAAAACCGGCCAAAGCCCTCGTATCCATTGCGCCAACAGCTATATCTGTCATAGCAGGCAAACCCGGCACCCAGCTATCCAGATCGCAGTCGGTCTTGATGGTGACCAGCGTACGCCCGGTCGGCAGCCAGTCCAACGACTTTTTCAAGCTCTCGCCGACCGCGCCCTTGATGTTGTCGGCGTTGGCGACGATGGCATCAAGCGAGCCGTATTCGGTGAGCCACTTGGCGGCGGTTTTGGGGCCGACTTTGGGCACGCCGGGCACGTTGTCGATGGTGTCACCCACCAGTGCCTGGTAGTCACGCATCTGCTGCGGCAGCACGCCAAACTCCGCCGTCACCCCGGCCACGTCGCGGCGCTTGCCGTTCATGGTGTCGATGATGGTGATGCGCTCGTTGACCAGTTGCGCCAGGTCTTTGTCGCCGCTGCTGACGACCACCGTCATGCCTTGCGCAGCGGCGGCGGCCGCCAGCGTGCCGATCACGTCGTCGGCCTCGACACCCGGAATGGCCAGCACTTTCCAGCCCATCAGGCGCACCACTTCGTGAATCGGCTCGATTTGCGCGCGCAAGTCATCGGGCATGGGTGAGCGGTTGGCCTTGTACTGCGGGTATAAATCATCACGAAAGGTGGGGCCTTTGGCGTCAAACACGCAGGCGGCGTAGGCCGCAGGCACTTCCTTGCGCAGGCTTTGCAGCATATTGATCATGCCGCGGATCGCCCCTGTGGGTGCACTTGTCGGGTCCCCCGGCACAGCGCGCAAATCGGGCATGGCGTGAAAGGCGCGGTACAGGTAACTGGAGCCGTCGACCAGCAGCAAGGTTTTGGGGGGGGCATTGTTCATGGCGGCATTTTGCCTGCGTGGCCAACAAGGCACCGCCCAACTACAATGAAACGATGCGATTTACCCCTTTTCCCCTGGCGTTATCGGCCCGAAGTCTGTTGGGCACTGCCGCTGCTGTGCTCATGAGCGTCATGGCCCAGGCGCAGACGCCAGCGTCGTCACCGCCGGTGCCCGCCGCATCCGCGGCGCAACGTGCACCGGTGGAGCAGTTGACAGAAACCATTCGTATCGAAGATGCCAGCAACCGCATCGACGAGGTGCGCGTCGGCGGCGAAACCCGCTCGATCACGGTGCAGCCCAAAGGCGGCATGCCCAGCTACCAAGTCGCGCCAGCAAGCGGCGAGCGACGCTGGAACGTGCTGGGGTTCTGACCGATGGCGGTGTACACCGAGGTCTCTGAGGCCCAGGCCCGCGCGCTGTTGAGCGAACTGCGACTGGGCACGTTGACGAGCCTGAAGGCCTGCAGCGACGGCATCGAAAACACCAATTACTTTGTCTCAACCGAGCTTGAAGGCCAACCACACTATTATGTGTTGACGCTTTTTGAACGGCTGACGCACGCGCAATTGCCGTTTTATTTGCGCTTGATGCACCACCTGGCACAACACGGCATTCCGGTGCCCAAGCCACACGCCAATGCCACTGGCGATCTGGTGCTCCAACTGCAGGGCAAACCCGCTGCGGTGGTTGACAGGCTGCCCGGGCGCAGTGAACTGCATCCTGGCCCCACGCATTGCGCGCAGGTGGGCGCCATGTTGGCGCGCATGCACCTGGCCGGACGCGACTTTGACCTGCAACAGCCACATCTGCGCAGGTTGGCTTGGTGGAACGAAACCGCCCCCGTGGTTTTGCCCTACCTCGGTGACGCGCAAAAAGCGCTGCTGCAGAATGAGCTGACTTACCAAAACCAGGTGGCAGCAAGCAGTGACTACGCCGATCTGCCACGCGGGCCCATTCATGCCGACCTGTTTCGCGACAACGTGATGTTCGACACGGCCAATGGCCAGCCCGTGCTCAGCGGCTTTTTTGATTTTTACTTTGCCGGCGTCGATACCTGGCTGTTTGACCTGGCGGTGTGCCTGAACGACTGGTGCATTGACCCAGACGACGCTGCGCACCTGAGCGCGCACGCCCAAGCGTTCTTGCGAGCGTACAGCGCGGTGCGGCCGTTGCACGACGCCGAACGTGCGCTGCTGCCCGCCCTGCTGCGCGGTGCGGCGTTGCGCTTCTGGATTTCCAGACTGTGGGACTTTTATCTGCCGCGCCCGGCCCGTGTGCTGCAGCCGCGTGACCCCACGCACTGTGAACGCATCCTGCGCGAGCGCCGCTTGCGCCAGTGCCGCTTCAACGATTTGGCAGGTCTTTCATGAAATTGAAATTGGTCAGCGCTGGCACCGGTGCGCTCTGGGTCCGACTGGGTATCCAGACTTTTTTGAAGCAACCGCTGGCGCTGGCCGGGTTGTTTTTCATGTTCATGGCGCTGATGTCGGTCGCCACCATGGTGCCGCTGATTGGTTTGCCGGTGGCCATGACGCTGCTGCCAGCGATCACGCTCGGCCTGATGGTCGCCACGCGCGAGGCAACCCAGGGCAAGTTTCCGATGCCGCTGATTTTGCTCAGCGGCTTTCGCGCCGGACCGGTCAAGCTGCGCGCCATGCTGGTGCTGGGCGGCCTGTATGCCAGCGGTTTCTTGTGCGCCATGGGCGCGTCGTATCTGGTCGACGGCGGCGACTTTGCGCGCATGTACCTCGGTGGCCAAGTGCCGGCCAAGGAGTTGATGGAGTCGAATGGTTTCCTCGGTGCCATGTGGACTTTCATTGGCCTGCACCTGCCGCTGTCGCTGACCTTCTGGCACGCGCCAGCGCTGGTCTACTGGCAAGACATCCCGCCGCTGAAAGCCATGTTTTTCAGCTTTGTGGCGTGCTTTCGCAATTTCTGGGCGTTAACAGTTTATGCACTGGCCTGGATGGCGGTGATGATCGGGGTGGTCGTGCTGATCATTTCACTCTCAGGCGTGCTCGACGCGCCGACCATGCTGGGCGTGATGCTGATGCCAGCGCTGCTGTTTGTGGCCTCGATGTTTTTTACCTCGCTGTATTTCACTTACCGCGACAGCTTTGAAGCACCCGTGGACCCCGCGTCAAAAAAATGACACATTCGCACAGCACACTGCGTGGGTTTTTTCAACCCATACGGAGTATTTTGTGCCATCAGTCCATCGTTTCCCGCTTCACCTGAGTTTGTCGGCTGTCGCGCTGGCTGTAACCTTGGCCGGCTGTGCCAACCAAACCGCATCATCCACCGCCAACGCCCCTGCGGTAGCGTCGATCGAGTTCAGCCACACCCCGGCACCGTCTGCTGCCGAGGTAAACAACATGGCGCGCACTTATTCCAGCTCGGTCGCCAAGGTCACCTACCAGGACGGCAGCGTCAAGACTTACCCATTGCAATTCCACACCTTGTTCTCGGTAGACGACAAGATCAACGAGGTCAAGGGTGCCAAACACCCGGCAGGTCAATTGTTTGACCACAAAATGCAAGCCCTGAAAGACCCCATGGGCCAACCGCTGGTGGCTGAAACACCCGACGCCAACAGCCTGCTCAAGGTTGGCGACAAGCTGTTCATGGTGACGCATTACGAATACGACTGGCTGCTGTCTGACAAAACCCAAGCGCGCAAGGCCAAAGGCTGGTACAGCCGCGCCCCCATGAGCATGACGCTGACCGAACTCAAGCAAGCCAAAGACGGCCAGCTCAGCGTGGTCAAGCAAAACCCGGTCGATTTCTCGGGTGTGGATGGCTTATGGATTGCCTGCGCCGGTTCCCAAACACCGTGGAACACCCACCTGGGCTCGGAGGAAGACTACGACCTGCAGTACAACCCGGGCACCAAAAACGCGCCCAAACTCGCTGCCGGCCTGAAAGCCATGACCGAACAGTACCTGGGCGGCAAGCCAGCCAACCCCTACCACTACGGCTACATCCCCGAGGTGGCAGTGCGCGCCACTGGCAACACTGTGGTCAGCAAACATTACGCCATGGGTCGCGGTACCTGGGAGCTGACACGCCTGGCACCCGACGGCAAGACCGCTTACCTGGGTGACGACGGCACCTACGGCCTGATGGCCATGTACGTGGGCGATGCCTGGGGCAATCTGGACAGCGGCAGCTTGTACGCGGCCAAATGGAACCAGACCAGCGACCAGGGCGGCGGCCGTGCCAAACTGAGCTGGGTCAAACTGGGCCACGCCACCAGCGGCGAGGTCAAGGCGCTAGCTGACAGCCACACTTTTTCCGACATCTTTGACGTGGCCGCCCCCAGCGGTGGCAGTTGCCCAGCCAGCTTTACCCGCGTGCGCAGCGGCTCCAAGGAAGACGAATGCCTAAAGCTCAAACCCGGCAAAGAAAAAGCGGCGGCTTTTCTGGAAACTCGCCGCATGGCCGCCTTGAAGGGTGCCACCACCGAGTTCACCAAGTATGAAGGTGTGGCCATCAACGCCAAAGACAAGAAGCTCTATATGGCCATGTCCGCCATTCGTGACAGCATGAAAGACGGCAAGGACGAACCCGCCAACCACATTCGCCTGCCCCAAGTGGAAGCCGGTGCCACCTACACCGCTGACCTCGCGGGTGGACAGCGCGACCAGAACGGCGCGCCGATTGCGTCTGATTTTGTCGCTACCCAAATGTACGTTGAGCCGGCGCTGCTGGGTCTGGATTTGCCCAAACCCGATGCCAAAGGCAACACCGCTGACGACGAACGCATTGCCCAGCCCGACAACCTGTTTTACTCGGAAGGCATGCGCACGCTGTTCATTGGCGAAGACTCACTGATCCACACCAACAACTACCTTTGGGCTTACAACGTCGACACCAAGAAACTCAGCCGCATCCTGACCTCTGTGGCGGGCGCTGAAAACACCGGCTTGCAGGTGCTGGACAACCTGGACGGTCACGCCTACATCATGGCCAACAACCAGCACTGGGGAGACTTTGCCAAGACCGTGCCGGCTGATCTGGCCCAACAGCTCAAAGACCGCATCAACGTATTCCACGCACCGGTGGGCTATTTGGGCGGACTGCCTGCCATCAAGTAAAGGTTGAGAGCTTGGCCGCATCGCAACGGCAACGTGCGATGCGGCGGTTTTAACCCGCAACCGCCGGACACTGGCGGTCATCGCCCAAAGAGCGCAGGGTCAAGCACCCAGAAAATGTTTGCGATAAGGTTCCGGCAAGTCGCTAATGCGCATCATCATGAGCAGGTCTGCGCTGTTGAAATCAGGATCCCAGGCGGGCTCTCCCAGCACTTTGGCACCCAGCCGCAAATAACCTTTGATGAGGGTCGGGGGCTCCACCTGCAGGCTGCCGTCGAGTTGTTCCACGGGCAGCGGCAAGCGCGGGCGCACGTGCAGTTCGGTAGCTGCCAGGTGGTTGGCTTTAAGCTGCTGCCAGATGCTGGCGGCTACATCACCACGAACCATGCCGTTGTGCAGCATCGGAATGCTGGCGCAGCCGATCACGGTATCCAACTGATTACGCACCATGAACTCGCCCAAAGCGTCCCACAGCGTCATGATCACGCCGCCGTGGCGATGGTCTTGACGCACACAAGTACGGCCCAGTTCCACCATGCGATGGCGCAAAGATTGCAAACGAGTCAGGTCAAATTCGTCGTCGCTATAGGTACTGCCCACGCGTTTGGCTTGGGCCGGTGTGAGCACCCGGCAGGTGCCCACCACTTCCTGCGTCGCCTCGTCGCGCACCAACAAGTGCTCGCAGTAGTTGTCATACATATCCATGTCATGACCGGGAATCAGGCTATTCAGTTGCGCGCCCATTTCAAGCGCAAATACCTGGTGTCTCAGACGCTGGGCTTCGCGAACTTCATCGACATGCCGCGCCCACGACACCTGCAAGCCTGCGCCTTCCAATCGGCGAGCAGCAGGTAACGCACCAAGCTGGCCGTTGTCAGGGCGTTGAAGTGTCGCCGTGGGCATGGACTTGGGAGAAAAAGCAAAGGTTGGAATATGCAGTTCTTTCATGTCGTTCTCCTTAAGTTGACGACATAATGATGACCAACCAAGATGACATGTTGATGGCGTTTTGATGGCAATTGCGTGACACAATCTTCAGCGTAAGGTCATCACCGGCTGGCGGCTCAAACCCGCACGGCGCAACCAGGCCAACACCGAATCCACGGTGACGGTTTCAATGCGGTCACTGAAGCGTTTTTCGTTTGGGTGGTCGTCAAACGCCACGTTGGCTGCGGTCATGCGACCACCCAGGCGCGTGAGTGGCCCGATCTTCAACACACTGGGCTGGTAGCCACTAACGTCCATGTTCAACAAGGACACCCCAAAGCATGAAACATGCGTGCCCTGCGTAGGGCGGGCTTCAGCCCGCCATGGCCGACTGAAGTCGGCCCTACGACACGCCATTCTTGTCGGCTGTGGG
>Ga0210023_1001308_pt1 | contig 17729 bp, 8 predicted proteins | sample CryGeymeta201524_FD_183987 | JGI IMG/M metagenome (GOLD analysis project Ga0210023, IMG submission 183987) | Groundwater microbial communities from Crystal Geyser aquifers in Utah, USA - Crystal Geyser metaG 2015-24 (SPAdes) (version 2) | ecosystem: Environmental > Aquatic > Deep subsurface >... | reverse complement strand
ACGAGAAAGAAATAATCGAAATAAAAAAAAAAGTTTCCATACTACATAGTACGATTTAAACATAAGTAAATAAACACCATCTTCACCTTCGTCGATAGTTTCCATACTACATAGTACGATTTAAACTTTTCAGTGGTATCATACGATCGAATGGCAGAGGATAGTTTCCATACTACATAGTACGATTTAAACGTATGAAACAACACTTCTCACACCAGAAAAAAAAGGTTTCCATACTACATAGTACGATTTAAACCTTCTTTGGCTGCTACTTTTTCTTGTGCTGCGGCCACGTTTCCATACTACATAGTACGATTTAAACAAAATTGAGCGAAAATGGAGAAAAATGAAAAAATAATAGGTTTCCATACTACATAGTACGATTTAAACCAAAAGGACTGTCGTGAGGTTGACATTCGCAAATTCGTTTCCATACTACATAGTACGATTTAAACTGTTTCACTGCACTATTTATTTTCGTGGACTGACCAGTTTCCATACTACATAGTACGATTTAAACGTTTTTGCTATGTTATTATTACAGGGGGGAGAACAGTTTCCATACTACATAGTACGATTTAAACATACTCTATGTTCGAAAATAAAAGGGGAAGCGAACAGTTTCCATACTACATAGTACGATTTAAACAAGCAAATCAGATATCTTTGTGCTCTGCGAGTGATTAGTTTCCATACTACATAGTACGATTTAAACATAATCACACAATATTTTCAGCAATAAAATACATGAACGTTTCCATACTACATAGTACGATTTAAACTAATAACAATAAATCCCTCATACATAACAAAAAATGGTTTCCATACTACATAGTACGATTTAAACAATCACACAATATTTTCAGCAATAAAATACATGAACAGTTTCCATACTACATAGTACGATTTAAACTTTTTGATATTCTCGATGTCAATTATTTTTTTTCCTGAGTTTCCATACTACATAGTACGATTTAAACTTCGTGAAAGAACACCCCCAAACATAGCTGTTCCAGGTTTCCATACTACATAGTACGATTTAAACTTTCCTTCACATTCTATCTGCCCAAAGGTGCGAGAGGTTTCCATACTACATAGTACGATTTAAACAACCAAAAAACAAGACGATGTAGACATACAGAAAATAAGTTTCCATACTACATAGTACGATTTAAACAAAACGAATAATAAAAATATAATAATAGCTGGGGTAAGTTTCCATACTACATAGTACGATTTAAACTCCTCCTGCGAAATCCAGAACAGCACACAACTCCTACGTTTCCATACTACATAGTACGATTTAAACATTTTTCTACATAATCTGAGTTTCCTGCGTGTGAAAGTTTCCATACTACATAGTACGATTTAAACCAGACACCCTTGTGCTAGGCGAGTGATTGCGGAGTAGGTTTCCATACTACATAGTACGATTTAAACGTGTTTTCAAAATGTGAGTAGTTATCCTTATTGCCAAGTTTCCATACTACATAGTACGATTTAAACCCGAATACGAAAAATGACTGCTGAATTCTACGGTCGAAGTTTCCATACTACATAGTACGATTTAAACTATCCGTGAAAGAGCACCTTATAATATCGCTGTTCCAGTTTCCATACTACATAGTACGATTTAAACAAAAGCTGTGCTTGAAATATGCAGTGATATTATCGAGTTTCCATACTACATAGTACGATTTAAACCTTATTTTCATTATATCAAATATAAAGATATATATAAAGTTTCCATACTACATAGTACGATTTAAACTCCATGCGGGTAGAATTATTCCTGTCGCTGTTGGAAGTTTCCATACTACATAGTACGATTTAAACCATATGATTGAATGGCAGAGGATATTGCTTCGATTGAGTTTCCATACTACATAGTACGATTTAAACACCCACATCTACAATTTTTTCTGAAATCAGTCTGGAGTTTCCATACTACATAGTACGATTTAAACGAATATCTGGCTCCATATTTCATTTTGTGCTATGCTGTTTCCATACTACATAGTACGATTTAAACAAAAATACCTAAAAACAGCAAATCTTTCAGTAGTGGTTTCCATACTACATAGTACGATTTAAACAAGAGAAGCGGGATCGTAATCGGAAATATCATAACCAGTTTCCATACTACATAGTACGATTTAAACCTCATTTTCCACGCAGGCCGAATTATCCCCATAGCGGGTTTCCATACTACATAGTACGATTTAAACGGTAGAAACAACGACGAAAGAAATGATACCTCGAGGGTTTCCATACTACATAGTACGATTTAAACTTCAAAAAACACATGAAATCGTTGAATTTACTTTTTAAGTTTCCATACTACATAGTACGATTTAAACAGGGTCAACAATTCCGAACAAGCCTATCGCAGTAAGGTTTCCATACTACATAGTACGATTTAAACATTATAATTTTTTTCGTATCGGTGTCAAGAAAACGAGTTTCCATACTACATAGTACGATTTAAACGCCATTTAAAAGGTAGTTTGACTGATTTTGATATTCGTTTCCATACTACATAGTACGATTTAAACACGATAGTCCAGGTGCTACTTCGACAGCTCGTTGTATGTTTCCATACTACATAGTACGATTTAAACTAGCCCGCCTATCAAGTATATCTTTGACTATTCTTCGTTTCCATACTACATAGTACGATTTAAACCACATAGGAAAAAATGAATAACATAGGAAGATATTCGTTTCCATACTACATAGTACGATTTAAACGCACCGCTGACCCGTGAGGATGTGGCGGAAATATGTATCGTTTCCATACTACATAGTACGATTTAAACGGAGAAGATACCTTTGTATTTCATCTCGTGTGGCATAGTTTCCATACTACATAGTACGATTTAAACTTTCGGATTTTTTGTCATAATATCTTGAATGCTCATGTTGTTTCCATACTACATAGTACGATTTAAACGGGTGCAGTTCCCACACACGAAAAAAAACAAGAAGAAGGTTTCCATACTACATAGTACGATTTAAACAAAAATCCGATAATAACAGCGATAGGTCTCTTTGGAAGTTTCCATACTACATAGTACGATTTAAACCTGCCACAGCGGATATTTGGTATGCAGGGGACTCTGTTTCCATACTACATAGTACGATTTAAACTCATATGCACAGAAAGAAGCGTGATGATATCCGAGGCAGTTTCCATACTACATAGTACGATTTAAACTAATAAGGTGAATATGCTGATGAAAACACCCATCCTGTTTCCATACTACATAGTACGATTTAAACGATATCGCCCGTCGTTTGCCTGCGTAACCTCATAGGGTTTCCATACTACATAGTACGATTTAAACTTTCTATGTTCGCTTCCCTCTACTTATCATTAAGCAGTTTCCATACTACATAGTACGATTTAAACTTGCCCTCCTCCACTTAATGGCTGTGTGTAATATGGAGTTTCCATACTACATAGTACGATTTAAACCGTCTTCCCCTGCTTCTCCGTCTTCTCCTGCTTCTTCGGTTTCCATACTACATAGTACGATTTAAACTCTTTCACAATCTCGATTTTTTCTTTCTCCGTGGCTCCGTTTCCATACTACATAGTACGATTTAAACCCTTATGTTCTCAAAAAGCACATACACTTCATATGGAAGTTTCCATACTACATAGTACGATTTAAACATGTCGGTGCTTCGCTCGTCGGCCAAACAAATACCAGTTTCCATACTACATAGTACGATTTAAACAAAATATAATTTTAAGCATAGAAAAAATGAAAAATGGTTTCCATACTACATAGTACGATTTAAACTAGCGGTCGAGGAGCCGTTGATATTGCGTTTTGAGGAGTTTCCATACTACATAGTACGATTTAAACTCATCTTGTTTTTATTTTATTTTTATCATATTAGATAGTTTCCATACTACATAGTACGATTTAAACCTGAGACATTGTGTATGCTTTTCCCTTCAAAGAAAAGTTTCCATACTACATAGTACGATTTAAACTTACTTGTTGTGGTATTCACTGTGGCTTATTTTGTATGTTTCCATACTACATAGTACGATTTAAACGAAGAAAAGAAAAAAGCAACTGAAGAATGGAATAAAAGTTTCCATACTACATAGTACGATTTAAACTGTTACTTTTTTTGAAAAAAAAGATAACCAAAAAAACGTTTCCATACTACATAGTACGATTTAAACCCTGTGAGTTTTGAAGGGCTTTCTGTGCTTCAGTTTGAGTTTCCATACTACATAGTACGATTTAAACTTATGTTCGTGTGAGAAATTGTGTTTTCGATAAGTGAGGTTTCCATACTACATAGTACGATTTAAACCGGTATTTTTATTTTTGAGAAAATTAAACATTTTATTGTTTCCATACTACATAGTACGATTTAAACAATGGCTCTTCCGTTATTTTTCATCTTGAATGCGGGGTTTCCATACTACATAGTACGATTTAAACCCGATGGGCAGACGACTGGGAAACTCTCGGTAAGCGTAGTTTCCATACTACATAGTACGATTTAAACAGAATATCTTGTTCCATATTTCATTTTGTGCTATGTTGTTTCCATACTACATAGTACGATTTAAACTAAACCAAAAAAACAGTATAAAAAATATAATAAAAAGTTTCCATACTACATAGTACGATTTAAACTAGATGAAAAAGAAATAATTGAGATGAAGAAAAAAAGTTTCCATACTACATAGTACGATTTAAACGGATTAAACACTTTTTTGATATCATTAGAGGTGTTGGTTTCCATACTACATAGTACGATTTAAACTAGGAGTATGGCGTGAAAATACAGCGGGTCAAATGAGTTTCCATACTACATAGTACGATTTAAACCTGACGAAAAATCAGCAGAACAGTGGGAAACACTTTGGTTTCCATACTACATAGTACGATTTAAACTCGAAGGGAGAACATAGCAACTCCCTCCAGATATATATGTTTCCATACTACATAGTACGATTTAAACTGCTTTCTTGACTTTCCCCGACATTTGAATATTGTGAGTTTCCATACTACATAGTACGATTTAAACTTTTCTTCTATACCACTGCCCGACGGAAACGTATATGGTTTCCATACTACATAGTACGATTTAAACGTATCTGATCAAAGATGTCATTGTCATTAGCACACCAGGTTTCCATACTACATAGTACGATTTAAACTCTCTCTCCGTTTTCATTGATATAATAAAAAAAACAGTTTCCATACTACATAGTACGATTTAAACAATAATCTTAATAACTTAATACTTAATACTTAATATAGTTTCCATACTACATAGTACGATTTAAACTCACCTTCCCAGAGAGCCACAACCAGGTTGTATTTTGTTTCCATACTACATAGTACGATTTAAACAAAAACAAGTAGAGGAAGTAGAAGAAGAATATCACAGTTTCCATACTACATAGTACGATTTAAACAAAAACGATTGCGTTATTGACTATGAAATGGAAAAAAAGTTTCCATACTACATAGTACGATTTAAACTTGGAAGTTAGATACCTTACGACTGTGCTAATTCCCTGTTTCCATACTACATAGTACGATTTAAACCAAGTATATCAGCGGATTTTTTGCATTGGGTTGTGTGTTTCCATACTACATAGTACGATTTAAACAACCGCATGTTCTGTACAGGATTTTTTTAAAGATTGGTTTCCATACTACATAGTACGATTTAAACTTCTGAAGCTGTGCAACAAGCGGAAGCCAGGCAAAAAAGTTTCCATACTACATAGTACGATTTAAACCTCTTTTTACATACAAAAAAAATTATACCTATGACGAGTTTCCATACTACATAGTACGATTTAAACCGAACATTCTCGAAGCACAAAGATATCTGATTTACTTCGTTTCCATACTACATAGTACGATTTAAACTTTTTAAGCATCAACGCACTTGCCCCCGCAGAAATGGTTTCCATACTACATAGTACGATTTAAACGAGAAGAAGAAGGAGAAGAGGGAGACGATGAAGAAGGTTTCCATACTACATAGTACGATTTAAACTTTGTGATGAGAAAAGTGTTGAACTCTGAAAAAAAGGTTTCCATACTACATAGTACGATTTAAACCCACACAATATTTTCACCAATGAAATATATGAAGAGTTTCCATACTACATAGTACGATTTAAACCATCTATATCTATATATTATACTGCAACGGAAACACGTTTCCATACTACATAGTACGATTTAAACACGAAAGTGAATAAAAATATAATCATAATGGGAGTAAGTTTCCATACTACATAGTACGATTTAAACATTATTACGTTCTTATTACGTTCTTATTAGATTCTATGTTTCCATACTACATAGTACGATTTAAACTATGTTACGGAGCCCGACGGAAGTGCTAGATCGTGAGGTTTCCATACTACATAGTACGATTTAAACCGGGCGATATCATCAGCACATACACCTTATCATCATGTTTCCATACTACATAGTACGATTTAAACTTCTCACGCAGGAAAAAAAAGAAGCAGAAGTCGAAAAAGGTTTCCATACTACATAGTACGATTTAAACCATTCAGATGTCGAAAAGAAAATTCTATCGTTTTTTGTTTCCATACTACATAGTACGATTTAAACATCGGTGAGGGAACGCCTATAAAATTCAAGCAGAAAGTTTCCATACTACATAGTACGATTTAAACTGATATAAACGAAAAAAGGGTAAATAAGGTCTGCAGGTTTCCATACTACATAGTACGATTTAAACGGAATCACTCTGTCAACACATTGAAGACCTGCGGGGCAGTTTCCATACTACATAGTACGATTTAAACTAGTTGCTATGTTCTCCCTCTTTTAAATAATTAACAGTTTCCATACTACATAGTACGATTTAAACCTGAGGATGATGAAAGGGATACTCGGAAGAAGAAAAAGTTTCCATACTACATAGTACGATTTAAACGATTATCAACGCAATCAACACGAAGGACACAGTAGGGTTTCCATACTACATAGTACGATTTAAACTATAGAATGAGGTGTAATGAGCATGGTCAAATGATAGTTTCCATACTACATAGTACGATTTAAACTAGTGATAGGTGCAGGCACAGCACTCGCACGCTTTGGTTTCCATACTACATAGTACGATTTAAACATGATGAAAAAGCAATAATTGCTGGGACGGGTGCAGTATGTTTCCATACTACATAGTACGATTTAAACGATAAAAATAAAATAAAAACAAGCACAGTGAAAAACAGTTTCCATACTACATAGTACGATTTAAACACACTTCAGCCTTGTCGCCTTTAGTCGGGGACATTTGTTTCCATACTACATAGTACGATTTAAACTTCTTCCTGCTTTTTTTCCAGAGCTTCCGCCTGCTGTAGTTTCCATACTACATAGTACGATTTAAACGAAATATAGTCAACAAGCTTTGCAAGAGAAAAACGAAAAGTTTCCATACTACATAGTACGATTTAAACTTGAATGTAGTTATTGTGGAGCAAAATTTTCTGAGAGTTTCCATACTACATAGTACGATTTAAACTATCACAAAAGGCGGCTTGGCACGAAAAAGTAACCCGGTTTCCATACTACATAGTACGATTTAAACGAAGAAGAAGGAGAAGAGGGAGAAGAGGAAAGAGAAGGTTTCCATACTACATAGTACGATTTAAACCTGAGACATCGTATAAGCTTTCCCTTTGACGGAAAAGTTTCCATACTACATAGTACGATTTAAACTTTCACATCTTCTCCCACAACATCACTTGCGGTGTAGTTTCCATACTACATAGTACGATTTAAACATCTGTGCTGAGTGCCAAATGGAAAAAAATAACGAAGTTTCCATACTACATAGTACGATTTAAACATACGATAAAAATAAAATAAAACACAATGGAAAACAGTTTCCATACTACATAGTACGATTTAAACTATCTGCTTTCCCAAGTGAACAAACCAAAAAAAGCGGGTTTCCATACTACATAGTACGATTTAAACTTAAAAAGATGAAAATAATTGTTCGCAATCACTCACCGTTTCCATACTACATAGTACGATTTAAACTCAAACAGAAGCACAGAAAGCACTTCAAAACTCCCAGAGTTTCCATACTACATAGTACGATTTAAACTGGGAGAACAAAAAGTATATCGGTTGGCTGAGGTTAGTTTCCATACTACATAGTACGATTTAAACGAGTGGAACATCGGGTCGTCAAAGGAAATCTTTGTTTGGGTTTCCATACTACATAGTACGATTTAAACACATAAAATGAGGTGTAATGAGTATGGTCAAATGATAGTTTCCATACTACATAGTACGATTTAAACCCAGGTCAGGATATTTTTTTCGGACTTCCGCAAGTTCGGTTTCCATACTACATAGTACGATTTAAACTCGGAATGATTCTACCGAGGTAGAGAATGAGGATGAGGTTTCCATACTACATAGTACGATTTAAACTTTCAAGAAGTGCGCAGTTATCCTTATTATTCAAAAGTTTCCATACTACATAGTACGATTTAAACTGAACCATGTTTTTTATACGCTTATTTCCCTAATTTGTTTCCATACTACATAGTACGATTTAAACTCATTTGCACAGAAAGAAGCGTGATGATACCTGAAAAGGTTTCCATACTACATAGTACGATTTAAACACACAATAAAAATAAAAACAAATAAAGTGAAAAACAGTTTCCATACTACATAGTACGATTTAAACTTCCTTCGGGAAGACCCAGCATACCAAATATCCGCAGGTTTCCATACTACATAGTACGATTTAAACACTCGGAATTATTCTACTCGCATGAAAAAGAAAAAAAGTTTCCATACTACATAGTACGATTTAAACCCCTTGCTCTTGTGTATGTTCTTTTTATCGTATTAGTTTCCATACTACATAGTACGATTTAAACAGGATTAAACACTCTTTTGATATCGTCAGATGTATTGGTTTCCATACTACATAGTACGATTTAAACGAAATTTTATTTAATACTTCGTCTCATAATCATATATGGTTTCCATACTACATAGTACGATTTAAACCGAAAGGACACGGGGTTATGTGTCGATTTTTCCCCAGTTTCCATACTACATAGTACGATTTAAACGCAAATCAAGAGGTAATTCCGTTCAAAACCAGTAAGGGTTTCCATACTACATAGTACGATTTAAACCATAATAGTAACAAATATAAACATAATAGTATCGTAAGTTTCCATACTACATAGTACGATTTAAACTAAATAATAAGCATAGCAAAAATATAAATCTAAATAGTTTCCATACTACATAGTACGATTTAAACCATTTCGGTTTTATTTCTTTTTCCGAGGTCTCGCAAGTTTCCATACTACATAGTACGATTTAAACCCTAAGATGAATAAAAATATAATCATAATGGGAGCAAGTTTCCATACTACATAGTACGATTTAAACCTTAATGCAGGTAGAATAATTTCGATAGGGGTCGGAAGTTTCCATACTACATAGTACGATTTAAACCTTATATTTTCAAACAGAACATATACTTCATATGGAAGTTTCCATACTACATAGTACGATTTAAACCCCCTTGCTCTTGTATATGTTCTTTTTACTGAATTAGTTTCCATACTACATAGTACGATTTAAACCCCTAAGCTCTTTCTTGCTACAAATATCTATTTTGGAGTTTCCATACTACATAGTACGATTTAAACCTCCGAGCGATTGAATGGCTGACGATATCGCTTGGAGTTTCCATACTACATAGTACGATTTAAACTAAAAAAGCTCCGATCGTCATCAATGGTTTGTTTTTGTTTCCATACTACATAGTACGATTTAAACTATTCACGATAGACCAACTGTCAGACGCACGACGCGGTTTCCATACTACATAGTACGATTTAAACAAACAAAATACGAAATATGAACTATGAATTCGACAGGGTTTCCATACTACATAGTACGATTTAAACCTTGCTATGTTTGCGTATATTTTAAGGAGGGAGAACAGTTTCCATACTACATAGTACGATTTAAACGAGCAAATTATCTGTGATGAGGAAAGTTTTGGTGTAGTTTCCATACTACATAGTACGATTTAAACTACCTTGATATTTTATACCACACAACATTTTGCGGTGTTGTTTCCATACTACATAGTACGATTTAAACTATCTTCGAGAAGCCCCAGGTTGTCAGATACATGGGGGTTTCCATACTACATAGTACGATTTAAACCGCAGAGTTAGTATTTGTCATGACGGAAATATTAGTAGTTTCCATACTACATAGTACGATTTAAACTCTTCCGCTAAGAAGAAACTTAAAGGTCTCCAAAATAGTTTCCATACTACATAGTACGATTTAAACCATTCGCACGGAAAGAAGTATGATGGTCGCTTGAAGAGTTTCCATACTACATAGTACGATTTAAACTTTTGACGACCAATGGGCAGACGACTGGGAAAAGCGTTTCCATACTACATAGTACGATTTAAACATGACAGAAATCATCGGGTTTGACGGAAACACAAAGGTTTCCATACTACATAGTACGATTTAAACGAAATAGAGCTCAAGACCAAAAAAGTTGGGAATACTAGTTTCCATACTACATAGTACGATTTAAACAAAATGAATACTAAAAACATGATAATCGCAGGAGCAAGTTTCCATACTACATAGTACGATTTAAACAGTCAGAAACCACGCTATCCCTGATGGAAAGGATGAGTTTCCATACTACATAGTACGATTTAAACTGTATCCTTGGATATCGTAATTGTTGTATATTCACGTTTCCATACTACATAGTACGATTTAAACCTATAACACTTCTGAGGACTATAAGCACACTTTTAAGAGTTTCCATACTACATAGTACGATTTAAACCCCCGACCAGACATGCATATACGCTCTGGCATAGTCGTTTCCATACTACATAGTACGATTTAAACTTTATTATGTTTTTATATGTTTTTTCTCCTCGTGCATGTTTCCATACTACATAGTACGATTTAAACAAAATACACAAAACAATACCTTTCCGCACCAGTAAAGGTTTCCATACTACATAGTACGATTTAAACTGCTAACATGGAAAAAATAATACGAGAAGGAGAACAGTTTCCATACTACATAGTACGATTTAAACGACCTCTATGTGGCTCTTTGGGAACTTGCACAACCAAGTTTCCATACTACATAGTACGATTTAAACCGTCTTTCTGAAGTCTTGATAACATCGATATGCATTTCGTTTCCATACTACATAGTACGATTTAAACTCTTCAACGGCGACCTCTTCAAAAATCCATATATGGGTTTCCATACTACATAGTACGATTTAAACATACGTACACCTTTAAGGTGGGAACCAACTATCTTGTGTTTCCATACTACATAGTACGATTTAAACGATTATCAACGCAATCAACACGAAGGACACAGTCGAGTTTCCATACTACATAGTACGATTTAAACAAACATAGCAAAAACAATATAAAATAAAATATAATAGTTTCCATACTACATAGTACGATTTAAACTTTGTTCGAGATTTTCATACTTTTCGATACGCATACAGTTTCCATACTACATAGTACGATTTAAACTTTCTATGCTCGTGAATAATTGGGGGGGAAGCGAACAGTTTCCATACTACATAGTACGATTTAAACCTGGCGGTAGTCCTCTTCGTTTTCTCGCCCGCCTATCGTTTCCATACTACATAGTACGATTTAAACAAATTATAATTTTTTTTGTTTGTGTGTCAAGAAAACGAGTTTCCATACTACATAGTACGATTTAAACTTTTTTTTGATAATGCTTTTATTATTTTTAATTTATTAGTTTCCATACTACATAGTACGATTTAAACAAGAAAAAAGAAGACGATGTTAACATTCAGAAAATAAGTTTCCATACTACATAGTACGATTTAAACGTGCAGCAAAAAACATGATAAACGGGCAACCCCCGAGTTTCCATACTACATAGTACGATTTAAACATAGTAGGACTTATGGCTGGCGTCGCAAAAAATGCACGTTTCCATACTACATAGTACGATTTAAACCAACAGACACGCAAATCACAAAAAAAAACAACCCAAGTTTCCATACTACATAGTACGATTTAAACATTATATTATTATCATATGCTTTTTAATAGGTTTTGGTTTCCATACTACATAGTACGATTTAAACTGTAGGACCATGGAAAGATAAAGGAGAGGCAGCAATGTTTCCATACTACATAGTACGATTTAAACAAAAAAATTCCGTGGATGAAAAAGAAATCATTGAAATGTTTCCATACTACATAGTACGATTTAAACCGGGGTTTGCGAAAAATGCAATGTCAAAGAAAAAAAGTTTCCATACTACATAGTACGATTTAAACGATAGAGTTTATTTATTTATAATCTTAATACTTAGTAGTTTCCATACTACATAGTACGATTTAAACCGTCATATCCCGCCATTGTGAGGGATGAGTCATCGGGTTTCCATACTACATAGTACGATTTAAACAAAATCCGCTGATATACTTGCTAGCGGGATATTTCCTGTTTCCATACTACATAGTACGATTTAAACTACTTTTTCATATACAGCCACACAATATTTTCACCAAGTTTCCATACTACATAGTACGATTTAAACTTCCTTTCAAAATCAAACTTTTCAGATCTGATTTGGGTTTCCATACTACATAGTACGATTTAAACACAACGATGGCCAACATAGAAGAGGACATAGGTGTTTCCATACTACATAGTACGATTTAAACAAAGAAGAAGGTGATGATGAAGAAGATGATGATGAAGTTTCCATACTACATAGTACGATTTAAACTTCTGTGGTGAAAAAAAATATGAGATACACCCGATAGTTTCCATACTACATAGTACGATTTAAACCTGTATCTAGCGTACCGATAGCTATGATATCTTTTATGTTTCCATACTACATAGTACGATTTAAACTCATCGGCGAAGGAACGCCTATAAAATTCAAGCAGAAAGTTTCCATACTACATAGTACGATTTAAACCAAAGAAAAAAGAAGATAATGTAGACTTGCAGAAAAGTTTCCATACTACATAGTACGATTTAAACTATATAGCGCGCCAGGAAATGATGATGAAAAAAACGTTTCCATACTACATAGTACGATTTAAACACTAAAAACACAGTATGAAAGATTGCTAGGTAGGTTGTTTCCATACTACATAGTACGATTTAAACTTCTTCCTCTATTTTTTATCACAAATATGGGCCGAAGTTTCCATACTACATAGTACGATTTAAACACATGTATCTTTTTCTTTTGTTGCGTAGAAAAATGATGTTTCCATACTACATAGTACGATTTAAACTAGTTTATTTATTTCTTTATTTATTTCGTCTTCTGTGTTTCCATACTACATAGTACGATTTAAACTTGATATTTCTGCTATTATTTTCTGCAAGTCTACATGTTTCCATACTACATAGTACGATTTAAACCCGTGTTTTCAGGAAGTGAGTAGTTATCCTTTATAGTGCGTTTCCATACTACATAGTACGATTTAAACTTTTTTTCCCAGAAAGTGCATTTTTTGCGGCACCTGTGTTTCCATACTACATAGTACGATTTAAACTCATACCCCCGCTTCAAAGTGTTGAGGACAATATAGTGTTTCCATACTACATAGTACGATTTAAACTCAAAGCCTAATAACGGAAATTATTGCCGCAAAAGGGGTTTCCATACTACATAGTACGATTTAAACACGGTAGCACGAAAAGTAGCACCAAAAAGAATAGGAGTTTCCATACTACATAGTACGATTTAAACTTTGTTTGTTTATCTTTTTTGTTTTCCTCGTCTTCCTGTTTCCATACTACATAGTACGATTTAAACTTTATTTGTTATTATTTTTTTAAATTTCAAAAAAAGTTTCCATACTACATAGTACGATTTAAACTAAAGTATGTTCAGAAAGAGATCGCAAACGTAAACCGTTTCCATACTACATAGTACGATTTAAACCATTAGACGCAATTCAAAAGCAGTGTCAGCAAACTTGTTTCCATACTACATAGTACGATTTAAACAAAAAGAATGGAGGGCATAATATTTCACGAATTGAGGTTTCCATACTACATAGTACGATTTAAACCCACGCAGGTAGAAGCTATCAGGGGGAAAACATTTGAGTTTCCATACTACATAGTACGATTTAAACGCGTGTGAAGACGATGGAACTAGATGTCCAGAAAAGGGTTTCCATACTACATAGTACGATTTAAACGCACTCAAACTCATACTCCCTCTTTAAAGTATTGAGGGGTTTCCATACTACATAGTACGATTTAAACGCTTTTCAAATAGCAGAACAATATATTGAAATGTCGTTTCCATACTACATAGTACGATTTAAACCACAATTGCGGGATATGCTGTATTCCGATATTATGAAGTTTCCATACTACATAGTACGATTTAAACATATTCTTTTTTTGTTTTCCATTGTTGTTGTTTATTGTTTCCATACTACATAGTACGATTTAAACTATCAAAAACAATACTTGCCGGGCAAAAACAGATTTGTTTCCATACTACATAGTACGATTTAAACAAAGCAAAAGCGAGCGTGGGCGCAGTTCCCACGCGAGGTTTCCATACTACATAGTACGATTTAAACTTCAAAATTCTCAAATAGACGAGGCGTTTGAAATTGGTTTCCATACTACATAGTACGATTTAAACATAGTTTCAAATATCGTTCCTTATTTAGTCGTATTATGTTTCCATACTACATAGTACGATTTAAACAGCATATATCCTGTCCTGGGTGTGGTTTGAGAATGCAGTTTCCATACTACATAGTACGATTTAAACAGCATTGGCTATGAATTGTGGGTCATTTGAAATTTCAGGTTTCCATACTACATAGTACGATTTAAACTTTTTCATATTGTTTAGATATTCTCGCTAAGTCTGTAGTTTCCATACTACATAGTACGATTTAAACAGAAATATACGCTTGGGGTGCGTGCAAGATTCCAAGGTTTCCATACTACATAGTACGATTTAAACATTCAATCTCGAATACATCGTCTTTACGGAATTTTGAGTTTCCATACTACATAGTACGATTTAAACAACATTCGAACTCTTTCAAGCATTGAAGAAAAAAGGTTTCCATACTACATAGTACGATTTAAACGAAATCTGTAGTGATATTATAGATAGTTCTCCTCTTTGTTTCCATACTACATAGTACGATTTAAACGATGAACCAGCATCTATTATTATTTATTACTCAACAAGTTTCCATACTACATAGTACGATTTAAACTCTCAAGCTTATCCTCTCTATGAAATTTTTATCGGAGTTTCCATACTACATAGTACGATTTAAACAGACGCTGAGACATAGTGTACGCCTTTCCTTTGATAGTTTCCATACTACATAGTACGATTTAAACGAATATTTCGCCATGTATTTCATTTTGTGTTATGTTGTTTCCATACTACATAGTACGATTTAAACCGTCTTTTCCGTCATCAATTTCTTTCCATTCCTGCTGTTTCCATACTACATAGTACGATTTAAACCAAAAAGCAGCACAAAAAGCAGCAGCACAAAAAAAAAGTTTCCATACTACATAGTACGATTTAAACACGGTCTTTGGGCAACACCAGGAAACACAGGAATACGTTTCCATACTACATAGTACGATTTAAACAGTAATTATAATTAAAATGTCTCTTTTTTCACGGATAGTTTCCATACTACATAGTACGATTTAAACGAGTTATTGGGGCATATAAACTCTCTCCCATAGCAAGTTTCCATACTACATAGTACGATTTAAACCCTAGCTTCAAAATATTTCCGTATCCCGGTGAGGGAAGTTTCCATACTACATAGTACGATTTAAACAATAAAAGATGTCATAGCTATCGGCGGGACAGGCACTAGTTTCCATACTACATAGTACGATTTAAACGACGTACGAATGAAGCGAAAAGAATGGGACAAAATGAGTTTCCATACTACATAGTACGATTTAAACAGTATACTTGGATGCAAAATGAAACGGTGTTCTATCTGTTTCCATACTACATAGTACGATTTAAACTCTATTTCCTTTTTTTCGTCATCAGTTATGTTATTTTGTTTCCATACTACATAGTACGATTTAAACATAATGAAAAGTATATAATATATCATGTATAATATAGTTTCCATACTACATAGTACGATTTAAACTATCTCGCCCTGAGCATTTTCGCCCCACCATGCCAGTTTCCATACTACATAGTACGATTTAAACTGTCTGAAAGAAACCTTTTGATATTATATTTGTCGGAGTTTCCATACTACATAGTACGATTTAAACCTTTTCAAATTGTCGACCCGCCAGTATCGGAAGATAGTTTCCATACTACATAGTACGATTTAAACCAGACCGCTGCACAAAAAGCCCTTCAAAATTCCGAAAGTTTCCATACTACATAGTACGATTTAAACCTCTTACCATTTCCCACACAAAAAATACAGATTATAGTTTCCATACTACATAGTACGATTTAAACTTTTCAATGCCCGATATTTCTTCGATACGCATAGCGTTTCCATACTACATAGTACGATTTAAACTATTTCCCTTTTTTCGTCATCAGTTATGATGTTCTTGTTTCCATACTACATAGTACGATTTAAACATGATTTTTGAAAACCATCTTAATTTCGGTAAAAAGTTTCCATACTACATAGTACGATTTAAACCAACCCCGACGATAAGACAAAGAACAGCACAAAAAAGTTTCCATACTACATAGTACGATTTAAACTTCTATTAAGGTGCTGGCTGACCCAACAACGGAACAGTTTCCATACTACATAGTACGATTTAAACATAGAGGTTCTTGACCATTATCCGAGAACAGTTTTAGGTTTCCATACTACATAGTACGATTTAAACTTGAAACTCGGTGCGTAAGAAATATGGTTCAAACGGGTTTCCATACTACATAGTACGATTTAAACTCCATACATCATAGAAAAATCCTTTTTGTTGGTCAAGTTTCCATACTACATAGTACGATTTAAACGTTACCTCGAACTTCTTCTAGTGATAATGCCCGATTGGTTTCCATACTACATAGTACGATTTAAACTTTTTACGAGACAAATTGATGTTGGTTGTAAGCGTGTTTCCATACTACATAGTACGATTTAAACTGAAACAATACGGCACATAACCAGACTCCTCAATTTTGTTTCCATACTACATAGTACGATTTAAACTAAATATTATCATTTACCATATTCTCATTTATATGATTGTTTCCATACTACATAGTACGATTTAAACCACATGCACTCAAAAAAAAGGAGAACGCCTTTTATGGTTTCCATACTACATAGTACGATTTAAACGCATTAGAAACTGTGATTACAAACACGGGATAACAAGTTTCCATACTACATAGTACGATTTAAACTTCTGGATATATTCCTATGTTTATTTTTTCACGAAGGTTTCCATACTACATAGTACGATTTAAACCCGAGCATTTTCGCCCCACCGTGCCACTACGGATATTTGAGTTTCCATACTACATAGTACGATTTAAACAGAACCGCATTTGAGTTTATATCATCAGGTGCCGTAGTTTCCATACTACATAGTACGATTTAAACGTACAT
>Ga0210023_1001306_pt1 | contig 17734 bp, 8 predicted proteins | sample CryGeymeta201524_FD_183987 | JGI IMG/M metagenome (GOLD analysis project Ga0210023, IMG submission 183987) | Groundwater microbial communities from Crystal Geyser aquifers in Utah, USA - Crystal Geyser metaG 2015-24 (SPAdes) (version 2) | ecosystem: Environmental > Aquatic > Deep subsurface >... | reverse complement strand
AATGACTGCGCGAGGCACTAAGACAAAAAAAGGCTTCGCCCGCCGAAATTGCAAGAGAGGCGGTTGACGCCAAAGTCTGGAAAATCATGGAGCCGTACATGAGTGCGTTGACATCCCATGGGTGAGCCCAAGAGACTGCGGCTCTTGAAACGGTGGTCACGGACCTCGCCGGATTTTTGATGCCAAATGCGCAGCGTGAGGAGAGCGGTACCAGCTTGATCGGTTCTGATGAGCGTTAAATCCGACAGAACATGATGCAATACTGCATGTTTCAGACAGATACGCTCTCCGTGCCCGACGAATCAACACAAAATTCGACAAGCCTTATTTTGTTAAATAAAGCACATTTCAGACAGAAAGTGTCACAATAATACAAATATCAGACAAATACAAAGAAGTCGACATGGTCATCAAGCAAAAATTCGACAATTCTCTGCCTGAGCTTGTGTTCACAGGCCAGGGCGACCCCGCTGCCGACCGCAAGGTCATTCGGCTAGCCAGTGACGGGTTACTGTTGAAGCTGTACCAAGGTATCTATACGAGCAACCTGGCCAGCCCCGCTGAATCGGTCGTACTCCGTCATTGGGCGAGTATTGTGAGCCACCTGTTGCCTGACGGAGTTCTCAGCTACCGCAGCGGCTATGACGCAAAGCCTGTCGAGGGCCGTATCTATGTGACGCGCGGTGATCGGCCGCGAACCCTGGAGTTGCCGGGCCTCGCCATCAAGCTTATCCCAGGACCAGGCGCAGTTGAGGGTGACACGCCCTACAAGGGCTTTTTCCTGGCGAGCCAGTCGCGCTGGTTGTTGGAGAACCTGGCAACTGGCCGCGGTGTCGGTGAGCGAACGCTTTCTCAGGACGTGCTTGAGTCGGAGCTCGACAAGGTTCTTTCAATTCGTGGGGAGTACCGATTCAATCAACTCCGGGATACCTGCCGCACGCAGGCAGAAAAATTGGGCCGGGAAAAAGAGTTCAAGCGCCTGGATGGCATCATGGGCGCCATGCTGGGGACCCACGAGAGCAAAAAGCTGCACAGCAAACAAGCCCTTGCCCGCGCCGCCGGGCGCCCCTATGACCCAGACCGTCTCGCCCTTTTCGACACACTGTTCAGCCGCCTGCGAATGGAGGCTCTGCCGGAGGTGGCCTCCACCGCGGACGTGGGGGTATCGCGCGAGAACTTCGCGTTCTTCGAGTCGTACTTCTCAAACTATATCGAGGGCACCACCTTTCTGGTCAGCGAGGCCGAGGAAATTGTGTTTGAAGGCAAGCTCATCGCGAACCGAACCGAGGACTCCCACGACATTCTGGGAACCTTCCAGGCTGCCATGCGGGCCCCCTGGCGCGACCAGCCGGCCAGCACGGCTGACGACTTCCTGGGCTGGCTAAAAAACGTCAACGCGCTGGTCATGCAGTCCCGACTGGAGAAAAACCCTGGGGAGTGGAAAAGCCAAAACAACCAGGCAGGGTCGACGCTATTTGTGTCACACGACTTCGTGCAGGGCACGCTTCGTGAGGGCTTCGAGCGGATTCGCGCGCTGGAGGATCCCGTCGCTCGCGCACTGATGACCATGTTCGTGATCTCCGAGGTTCACCCCTTCAAAGACGGTAACGGAAGAACGGCGCGACTTGCTATGAACTGCGTGCTTAGCGCGGCAGGCCGGTCACGCATCATCGTACCGACGGTCTATCGCGAAGATTACCTGTTGCCGCTGAAAAGCCTGTCGAACCATGCCGACGCAACGCCCTACATCCGAGCCATGACCCGCATCCAGGCCTGGACGGCTGCCTTTGACTACACCCGACCACGCCACGAGCTCCACCAAGCGCTAAAGCAGTGCAATGCCTTCGAAGAAGACCTACGAAACTACCGGCTGGTGTTCCCGGAAACCAAAGTAGAAATTGCTAGAGACAGCGGGTAGAGCGAACGGCTGGGGGGTTTGCTTCCTTTTTTTGTGCTGCTTGCGCCAAAACGGTATTTGGCAACAGCACTCAAAAAGGACGAATGCATGTCAAAACAAAATCCATACCTCAACGCGCGCCGGGAGTGGGATGAGCGATACGGTGGATTGATCTCACGCGCGCGCAATTGGCAACTCATTGCCGCTGGCTCCTTGGCCGTCGCGGTTGTGGCTGTGGTGGGCATTGCGTTCATCGGGTCCCAATCAAAGATTCAGCCGTTTGTGGTGGTCACCGATCAACTCGGCTCTCCGGTTGCTGTGGCCCGCCCTGCGCCGGTTGCAAAAAGTGATTTTGACAAGCGGTTAATGGTGGCCCAACTGGCCGCCTTCATCAAAGACGTCCGCTCCATGTTGCCCGATGCTGTTGCCCAACAGGTCACGCTTAACCGGGTGTATGCCATGGCTGGGCGCGACGTGGCTGGGTTTCTAAATGAGTTTTTCAAAGACAACTCACCTTTTTCGGTCGATGGTTCGGTCACCCGCGTTGACATCTCATCCGTCATTCCCCAAGGCGGTGAAGCCTATCAAGTGTCATGGGTGGAGACCAAAGCCAAGCCTGGGGCGACGGCTGTGGCGGAACACTGGAAAGCGGTCGTCACGGTCGGGGTTGATGCCAAGCTGGCAGAAAACCCCAAAGTCGCGCTCTGGAACCCATTTGGCATTTACGTCAAGTCCATCTCCTGGACAAAAGAAGTTCTGTAAAGGCAGTCATCATGAAAAAATCCTTCCTCACCCTCATCGTTCTTTCCTTGGCTGCCAGCGCATTTGCACAGTCAAATGCTGCTGCTTCGCCCACCAAGCCTGCCGCCGTCGAAACCATCGAAGCGGACGATCATGGCCAGATGTCCATTCAACCATCACCCCCGCGATCAGCTCCAGCAGTTGAAGCCCTGGCTTTGCATCCCACCCCTGCAAAGCAACAAATCACGGCATCCCCTGAAGACTTGGCTCCGACACCCATGCTGCCAACAGCCAAGGCGCAGACCAGAAAACTTCCTGCTGCCGATGCCGCAAGGCTTGCAGCAGCGCAACGCTGGGAACAAACAGGCGCGGCTGATGCGCTGATCGGTGCCGGTGGCGCTGTCGAATATCCCTATGGATATTCACGTCCCACGATTACTTGCGCCCCCTTACACGTCTGCTCTGTAGCACTGCAAGATGGCGAGGCCGCGACCAGTGTGTCAATTGGCGATACGGTGCGATGGTTGTTACAGACCGCAACAGCCGGGGCAAAGCCGGTGATGATGATCAAACCCACACAGGCAGGCCTGTCAACGAATCTGGTGGTGACGACTGACAAGGGCCGCATCTATTACATGCACCTGGTGTCGAGTAAAACCGAGTATGTGCCCATGGTGAGCTGGTATGACCCGGCTGCCATGACGCGCGACTTGAGTGCTGAGGCGCAAGCGTCAGCACGGCAAAAAGCGGAATTTGAAGCAACGATTGCGGCCACCAAGCGTGCCGCTGAACAAGCCAAAGCCCAAAGGGTCGTGGCGGACAAGTCGGTTGGCAAACTTGATCCGACAACGCTTGATTTTGGCTACACCTGCACCGGTGAGGCGGCGTTCAAGCCTGCGCGTGTCTTTGCCAATGACACGCACACGTTCATTCAATTGCCGCCGGGTGCATCAGCCAGTGATGCACCAGCGGTGTTCAATGTCTCGAACAATGAAACCGAGCTGCTGAATTCCCGGCTGGTGAATGGCTATTTCATCCTCGATGGCAAACCCGCCAAACTCAGTCTGGTTCTGGGTGTGGGTGCCAGCGCCCAAACCGTCCAGTGCCAAAAATCATCGCCAAACAGTCTGTTCAGCTGGGGCGCCAAATGATGTTCAGATTCGGCAAAAAGTCCCCAACTGACGATCCTGCGGACGTTGAGGTGGCGGCCATTGATGGCCCGGGTCAACCGCTGGAAATTCATACGCCACCACCTGGTACCAAGCGACTGTCAAAGAAAGGGCAGTTTTTACTCTTGGGCGGCGCGTCCACCGTGGCATCGGCGATTTTGATCGGCGTGATGATCAGCGGCAAAAGTGGTGGCAATGCTGAGTCAAAAAAACAATTGACCGCCAGTGATGCACCGGGCCAAACGGCCCCGTACAAAGAAAACGCTGAAGACATCCAGCGTAGAGCAACTGTTGCCGCTGCAGCGGTTGGCAATCAAGCCACTCTTCAAATATCTGATGGCCAGCAAACAGGTCCATTGACAAGCCGATCGTCAAATCAAAAAGGCAATACTGGAGGATCTCAAAATGCCAGTGGTGGTGCCTCACCGCCCACACTGGCTGAGGCCCATCGGTTGTGGCTGCAAAAGCGAAAGTATGAGCGCATTCAGGGGCACATCATGGCTTCTGACTCAGCCGAAACCTCTGACATTGGCAAGAGTGGTGCCGCGCTGGCTGCCAAATCGGCTACGGGAGGAATCATGGGTGCGAATGCTGATGGTGAGGGCGTGGTTGGCGGTGTGAATCAAAAGCTCTCAGCCGCCAATGGGCGTGCTGCGAATGCGCGTGCGTCTGCCACGGCTGAGGCCATGCGCATGGCGAATTCGCCAGCTGCGGTGACAAGTACCAGCAGTAATTCAGGAAATTTACCTCCCACTTTGGCCGCTGGTGGCTCCGCTGGCCTTGACCCTGCGGTGGCGGCCCAAGCGCGCAACAAGGCCTTCATGAAGGAAGCGGCTGACAACGGCTACTTGCCAGAATTGCTCAAACCCAAATTGGGCGAATTTGAATTGACGGCGGGCTCCGTCATCCCCGCGGTCATGCTGTCCGGCATCAATTCCGATCTTCCTGGCACCATCGTTGCGCAGACCCGCCAAACTGTTTATGCCACCAATGACCCCGACACTGTGGTGATCCCACAGGGTTCGCGCCTGGTCGGCAGGTACTCTGCTGATGTCGCCTATGGTCAATCGCGGGTGCTGGCGGCTTGGGATGAATTGATTTTGCCGAATGGTTCACGGATTTCCTTGCGCGGCATGTCAGCAGCTGATGGTCAGGGTCAATCCGGCATCGAAGATCAGGTGGATAACCACTTCTGGAAAACCTGGTCATCGGCACTGCTGGTGTCGTTTTTGGGCGTTGCTGCCCAACAGTCCCAGCCGCAAAACCAGGGTGCGTTCAACACGGCGTCCAGCTCGGCTCAAGCCTCGGCTGCGGCCATGAATTCACTGAGTGATGTCAGCTCAAAGATTTTGCAAAAGAATTTGAACATTTCACCGACCCTGCAAATTCGTCCTGGCATGGCGTTCAACGTCATGGTCAACCGCTCGATCATCTTGCCGACCTACCGCTGATTTTGAGCACATTAAAGCGAAGCAGAAACTCGTCTTCTGGATGGCGCATCATGTGGTCAAAACGCTTGTTCGACATCCGATAGATGACACCATAATTGGCAATCAGAAATCTTCTGCTGGACAATCCAATTTCAGGACTCAATGTAGAACTGAAGCTGCACCACAGCAAACCTTGTACTTTTTGCCACTGCCACACGGGCAAGGCTCGTTGCGTCCCACTTTGCCCTGCATAGACTTGGCAACCTGTCGCTCATAGACAGCGCGCCTGTATGGCAGCCAATATTCATACATGGCCACAACCGCCTCGGGAATTTGCAGTGCCAGCTTGCCGCGCTGGGCTGGTGTTTTTGTCAGCTTATCCTGCTCAGGCGAGAAGTCGTCTTCACCCAGCAATCCGATTGGCCGGTACCAGGCTTGCCCTTGAGGGGTTTTCAAAAGGGGTTCCCAATCTTTCCGGCACAGTTTCATGCCTTCCGTGAAACCATAGGCCCATCCTTCAGCGTCATCGTATTCTTTACCGCGATATTCACTGGTGCACCAGATGGGATATATCTCGCGTGGTAGTTGCTCCACTGCAGCAATGATGCTGTTGAAGTGACGCATGATCAGGCTCAGGACGCGGTTAAGCTGCTCAATGCTTTTGACCGGTGGCATCATGCTGTCCCCTTCACCCCATATGCCTGGCATCCATTGTTGAGGCATCAGTGACGTAGGGCCAATGGCGATGGCATGCAAATACCCGTCAAGGGTATCCGAGGTCATGGATTCATCAGACTGCACCTCAAAGAGCAGGAATTGATCGAGTTCCTGCAACTCAATTTCTGTCAAAGGTTCGAATGGGGTGATCATTGGTTGGGCGGCATAAATTCGTTGCCCTATTATCCGACCGAGAAGCGTCTTTGTGAACCGGTCGCAGGATGCAGGTCGGACCACTGAATTCGTTGCCGCGCAACACCGGTGAAACTGAATGGTTGCTTTGTGACCATCATTTCACACATGTGGATTTAGGTACCCGACCGGCAGCGGTCGATCACAGAACGTCGCTATTCAACATCACCCAACCCGGTGCTGCCGGTTACGAAAGTCAGCTTACCGGCTGCCAAATCTATTGCCTGCCACACGCCATTCGTGACGGACTTTTTCGTGCCCATTGCTGACAGCCGCGACGTTGAAGACCTGACATTCTTGGTGATGAGTTGGAAGGCCAAAGCAGCCGTTCAGCTTGCGGGTTCGACTTCCTTGAGCTGGCGGGCTCCAGTGCAGTGACACCGTGCTCTTTTCCTCAACTAAGAAGCGCAGCATAAACTCGTCCCATGCAAAGAACATTTGGCACCATAGGCGGCGCACCCACGGCACGATACACTTTCGACAATCTCGATCAAGAGCACCTGGGCAAGCGCATTGGCTGGGCGCAACTGCTCGAGTCTCAACGCATCCTGCTGATTGCCGAAGCCGGTGTTGGCAAGACCCACGAGTGCAAGGCACAGGCCAAGCTCCTTTTTGAGGCCGGTGAGGCCGCTTTCTTCCTGCGTCTGGAGGAGATGGCGGCCAGTGGGGTGCGGCTGTGCCTGTACGGTGAACAGCAGAAGCGATTTGACGACTGGCGGGCCTCCGCGTCACAGATGGGCTACTTCTTCCTGGACTCTATCGACGAACTGCAGTTGGCCCACGCGGACTTCCGTGACGCGCTGGAACGTTTGGGTCACGACTTGGAGGGCGGCTGGGGTCGGGTCACCATCGTGGTGACCTCGCGTCCCGTGGACATCGACCGCAAGGCGTTCGCGGAGCTGCTTCCTGTGCCGAAGGCGGTAACTGACGGCGGTCATGAGGAGGAATTCGTTCGCATGGCCGTGGGAGGCTCCGTCGCGGACGACAAGAGCCGGCCACCTCTCTTCAGGGAGGTCTGTCTGCAGGCCCTGTCGGACGACGAGATCATTGAGTTCGCTCGCGGCCAGGGGGTGGTCAAACCCGATAAACTGTTGGCGGCCATCCATGCTCGCCATGCAGGCGACTTCGCGCGCCGACCTCAGGATCTCATTGAGTTGTGCGATGACTGGCGGGACCACCATCAGATTCGTGCACATTTCGAACAGATAAAGAGTCACATCCACGCCCGGCTGATCGCCCGCGCGGACCGGCAAGAGAAGGCAGACCTCACACTGGACAAGGCCCGTGTGGGAGCGCAGCGATTGGCGCTCGCAGCCATATTGAGCCGTCGCTTGACGATCCGACACAGTGCAGGGGCGGATGTCGAAGGGTCTGGCGGCTTGCCCCTGATTCCCAGCGAGCTGCTGTCCGACTGGACCGCAATCCAGATCGCCACACTGCTGGAGCGCCCGATCTTTGCGGAGGGTGGCTACGGACGGGTCCGCTTTCACCATAGGTCGGTGCTCGAATTCCTCGCGGCCAGTCAGATCAACGACATGATCGAATCTGGCAAATTGGCGGTATCTGCAGCAAAGCGGATGCTGTTCAGCCTCTCCGACACTCAAACCTTACTGCCCAAGCCTTCGATGCGACCGGTGGCAGGATGGCTTGCCCTGCTTCGCCAAGACATCTTCGATGCCGTGCTCGCAGTCGAGCCCAGCACCTTATTGATCCACGGCGACCCGGAGTCACTGAGCGACGTGCAGTGCGGTCGGGCGCTTCAGGCATTCATCGCGCGCCATGGCTCCGGTCAATGGCGCGGCCTCGACGTTCCAGATCTTCAGCTTGACCGACTCGCGCGAAAGCCGCTTCAGAGCGTCATCCTGACTGCGTGGTCATCCGGCATCGAGAACCCCGAGGTGCGGAAAATCCTCATCAAGATGGTCGCTTCTGGTCGGTACGCGAAGTGTGCCGATCTGGTGGTAACCATCGCTGAGGACGCGAAGGCCAGTGACGGCGAGCGCTTCGACTCGCTCTATGCGCTCATAGAAATAGGTGACTACCGTGCTGACGCCCTTCTCGAGTCAGCTGCTTCGCTTGCACCCAGCTGGACCGCCCGCATCGCGCGATGGATTGCCACCAACTTCTATCCTGAGCATGTCAACGAGGACCAGTTGGTTGGATTGTTGACCCATGTGCAGACTGGACATCGCCGAGATGACTTTTTCGCCAATAGCATGGCCAGGGTCATTGAGCAGGCCGATCTGGATCTGGGCCGACTGGAGGCTTTGCTGCCGGGCGTGCTGGCGCTCACGCAAAGCTTGGTTGTCGTTGTGAAAGCGGACGATGCCTTGGGCGATCGCAAGGGCCGGTTGAAGGCTTCCTACATCTTGAGAGCACTGTGCGTGCGGCTGCTGGAGCGCGGCAGCAATGCTCCTGACCTCATAGAAGCAGCCGTGCTTGCATACCGGGCAGCAGGTCACTCGTCGCTGGATGATGAACGCAAACGCCAGGTCGCCAAGCTGCTTGACGCCGTGCCTTTGGAACGGCGGCATCTTGTTTTCGAAGCGGACTACGACTGCACTGCCCGGCTGGAGCCGCGCCGCGAGCCTCAATCCATGCTCGGACGGGTGCTGTTCCAGGGCCCGATCCAGTACAGCCAGGACAAAGATCAGTCTTGGATCTTGAACGCGCTTGCGGACGCCGGTGCGGACGGAAAACGCCGGGCCGTCTTGCTTCGGATGGTCGTATCTCTGGCACCGGACGACGGTGACGAGAGCTCCCTGGAACTCGTGCGCGCGGCGATCGTCGATTCACCCACCCTTACGAACCAACTGGATGAGCAACTCAAGGCGAAGGTAGCTACGCCGGAACTCCTTCAGATGCTTGAGCAGCAGCGCAAACGCGAGGAGCGGCATCGTCTAAAGCAGGCCAACGACAAGAGCGATTGGACCGCTTTCTGGACCGAAGTTGCCAAGCGGCCAGCCCTTGCCTTGGCGCCGGGTCGGGTGGACGCCACCATCTGGAACCTCTGGAAGGTGCTGCGCAAGAAGTCTGGTAGCAACAATGAGGGACGGTGGGAACGCGCATTCCTTGATGAGTGTTTTTCTGCCAACGTCACTGACGCGCTGCGTCGAAGTCTGATGACCTACTGGCGTCGGATGAAACCCACGCTGCGCGGAGAGCGCGAGGCGGCAGAGAAAAGCACCTACCTGGTGGTGTGGTCGATTGGGCTCATGGGTCTGTATGCCGAAGCAGAAGATCCAAGATGGACCAAGACTCTAAGTGAGAGCGATGCGGAGTTGGCCGTCAGGTACGCGCTGTTGGAGCTCAACGGTCTGCCTGACTGGCTCGCGACGCTGGCCGACGCCCACGGCCCGGTCGTCGAACGAGTACTCGGTGGCGAGTTGATCGATGAGCTCGAGTCGTCCGGGGTCGATGGTAGCTGGCACTCCATGCTGCTCCAAAACTTGCGGTACGGACGCCGGGAAATCGCTCGCGTTCTGCAATCCCGGCTGACAACATGGCTTGCCGGCCCCGGCATGGCGCTGACAAGGAGAACCCACGATCCTGTCGCCGAAGCAAAGCTCGAACAGGTCATCCGCGTCCTTTTGACCCACGGGGATTCGACGGCGCAACGCTGGGTCCAAGAACTAGCCACGCGGCAGGTGAGCGCCGCAGGGCACGGCCCTTATCTCTTCTGCTGGCTGCCGGTGCTGTTCCGCCTCAACCCCGTCCGTGGTACAGCTCTGCTGCTGCATTTACTCGACAAGTTGCCAGTGGAGACCGAGGGCATAGCCGTGAAGGCGATTGGAGGCCTCTTTAGCGAGCACCGAGTAGAAGGCAAAACGGACTGGAGCAAAGCGCTACCGCCGCCCACGTTGCTGAGGCTCACCCGAGCTTTTCATCGCCATGTGAGGCCAGAGAAAGATGCTCAGCACGAAGACGTCTATTCGCCGGCCTCACGCGACAACGCAGAGAACGGTCGACGCTATGTATTCGATGCATTGATCCAGGCCACGGGCGCAGATGCCTACCAAGCCAAGTTGGAACTTTCCTGCGATCCGATGTTTACCCATGCAAAAGATCGCATCGCGGCGCTGGCGCAGGAACGACTCGCTGAGGAAACCGACGCCAGCGTGGCGACAATGGCAGAGCTTGCAAGGCTTTACCACGACCGTGAGCTTGCTCCAGTGACCAGCACCGACATGGCGCACCTACTGAGCGACAGGTTGGACGATCTGCAGGGTCTCATGCTTCAAGACACTTCCCCCAGAGCGGCATGGGCAATGGTGTCCGACGAAAACTCATTGCGGCCAGCCATCGCGCTGGAGCTGAATCAGAAGTCCAAGGGTGCCTACACGGTCGACCAGGAAGCCGTCACCGCCGATGGCAAGGAAACCGACATCAAGTTCCGGGCGCTGTCGGGCTATCAAGCCACGATCGAGCTCAAGATCGGCGAGAAACCGCGTTCGGGCAAGACGCTACGCGACACCATTGAGAACCAACTGGTCAACAAGTACATGGCGGCCAGCAATGCAAGGACCGGGTGCCTAATGGTGACGGTCGCTGACGCAAAGAAGCGCTGGCAGCACCCCGACACGGGCGTTCTGATCGACAGGCATCAGCTCCAGCAAATGCTAGGTGAGGCGGCCCAACTTGCGCAACAGCGCCTTGGCGGAGACGCGCGCGTCATGGCCCGGGTGTTGGATCTCACGCCCAGGCTCGAGAAAGAAGCTGGCAGCGCCAAGGTGTCCGAACCAAGAGCGCCGGGCGGACCGGACGTGAAGGCAAAGGCACCCAGCAAAGTGAACGGCAGAGCAGCTGGTAAAGCTGCCAGCAATGCGAAAAGCGGAAAGACGAAATGACGACACGGTGACGGCACTCGGTCAGCTCCCTGGCGTGGCTGCGAACTCACAGTTCCAGTCAGAATCAATTACCGCCGCTGGGCACGGGCCGCTAAGTGACCGCTGTTAGGAAGATGAGCCATTCGTAGCCGCAGCGCGTGGAGATTCAGGGTGGCGATGATCGGTTGTAGCGGGCGCACACAGACGGAATTCGCCGCAATTTAGATGCGATATGTGCAGGCTCGGCGATACTCTAAGAAACCGATGCAGAGAGGTAGATCGGATGCCAACAAAACGGGGACGGAAGTGCCGCACAACATCAAACGCACCGCAATACCAGCCAGCGGCTACCTATACCAGACGCTCGTCGGGATTCGGTTGCTTTGCGACTGGCTGAGCAACCCCGCGCTTTACGAGTGGGTCCAATTCGAGGCGGATGATCAGGAGGACGCAAGGGGTTTGGACGACATCGTGGCACAGCGACCAGATGGGCTGCTGGAGCTTGTCCAGGTCAAGTTCACTGTCGACCCGTTCGATCCTGCAAACGCGCTCTCCTGGTCTTGGCTGCTGCAGCGCAAGGGCTCGAAGGGAAAGTCGCTGCTCGAGAAATGGTCTGATGCAGCGTTCCGTGTAGGCGTGGACAGGCTTGGTAAGGTCGGTCTGACCACGAATCGACGCCCTGATGCCGGCTTCGCCTCGCTGTTGCTCGATGCCAAGGTGGATCTGGCATCGTTGCCAGAAGCGCTGCGAGAGGAGGTCTCAGAACATGTCGGTGGTGCTCCAAACGCCGCGCTGTTCTTCGACAGGTTCGAGTTTGCACACAGCTACGCCGGGTACGAGACGCTCGATAGACACGTGAGTGCCGAACTCGAGAGCCGACACACGGATCATCAAGGCCGGCTCGCGTTGTATCACCAAGCAATCGACTGGAGCATTCGACGCAATTCGCCTTCGCCGGATGGACGTATCACGCTTGAAGTCCTGCGGGCCACGATATCTGAGCGGCAGCCACGGCCTCTTGACCAGGAGTTTCGGATCCCTACGGGCTATCTTCCGCCTGACCCGGAATTCGCAGATACCTTCCTTGATGAGGCCGCGTCTGGCGTCTGGAACTTCCGTGTCTTGTGGGGCTCCCCAGGCCAGGGAAAAAGCACCTTCCTGAGCTACCTGTGCCATCGAATGACCGAACGCGGGTTGCCGTTTGTGCGACATCATTACTTCCTGGATGTTCAGGACCCGTCCGACAGATTTAGCCTGAAGAGCGTCGCGCGCTCCTTGATCGTGCAGATGCAAGCGACTGACGCGGTGGCACTACCTCCAGCAGGAGATCAGGCCGAGGATCTGAGGAGGTGGCTTACCGCCTACGGCGATGCCTATGCGGTGAGTGGAAAGCACTTCTTCGTTGTGATTGATGGCCTCGATCACGTCTGGCGCGAGAACGCCGGGATGATCGAGCCATTGGAGTCGCTCTTCGCGCAGTTGCTTCCGTTGCCGGCGAACACGTCGCTCATCCTGGGCACTCAGCGGGTCGATCCCGCGCAACTTCCAGCCCGCCTGAACAGGTACGCTGAGCAGGATCACTGGGTGGAGTTGCCACGCATGCGCCTCAGCTCTATACGCGTCTGGCTAGAGGCACAACAGACAGCCGGTACGTTCCAACTCGAGAGCCTCACGCCACGGATAGATCAACTAGCGAAGTTGTCGTTCGCGTTCGAGCGCGCCAGCGAAGGACATCCGCTGGTCCTGACCTATACCTTTCTCGCCCTCGTGCGAATCTCCCCGATATTGACTGCGCCACGTGTCGACGAGCACACACCACAACCTTTGCGTGATGCTCGCGTCTACTACCAAGCGCTGTGGCATGGCCTGTCATGGCATGCCAAGGATGCGCTGCATCTCATGGCCGCAGACGGCTTCATCTGGCCACCGGGGGCTCTGGGCGTCTGTCTGGGTGCCACCCGTACGACTTTGGAAGATGAGATCGGCCATCTATTGGCGAGCGTGGACGCTGGCTTGGTCGCGTTCCACGGCAGTCTTTACGTCTTCGTCTCCAGTCAGGCCGACCATAAGGCGCGGTTGCACTCGCTCCTTCCCCATGTGAGGCGCTGGCTTGCGGACGAAGCGCCAGCCTACTTGCGCTGGGCCTGGCTCTGGTTGTACGAGTCTCGCCTCGGTGAACATGCGCTGTTGTTGGCCGGGACGACTCGCTCTTGGGCGATAGCAGCTTTGACCCGTGCATACCCTAGCAGACAGATTAGCCGCATCCTGACTGCGGCGGAGGAAGTTGCCTTCACCTTGGGTGACTATGAGCAGGCGATCCGCAAGCGCTCGCTGAAGACTCGGATCGACAACGGCCTGACCTACCAACTGGATGATTCTGGCGTGCTTGAGGACTATGCGCTTCGCCTGACGCAGGATCCGTACCCCGCGCTTCTTTTAGCGTCCGAGGTGAGTCAGTCAAGCATCGCCGGTCTGCATCAGTTCGCCATGCTCTGCCTTTCCCTTGGTCAGTCCAAGCGTGCAGCCGAGGTTCAGGAGCGAATGCGGAACAAAATCAACGACCGTCTTAGGTCGGGCGCCATGAAGTCGAGTGACCGCGACCAACTGTTGGACTTGTATCTTGAAGTAGCAGCCGGTACGGGCCAGTACAAACCAGCAAGGGTCCTGGCGCTGGTACGGCGGCATGACCGCGCGGCGGCGGTTTTCGAAAATTTCCTGCGTAAGGCCAGCCTCGCTAGCGACCTGGACCCGATCATGGCCTTCGTTCAGCAGCCGATGCCCGTGAATCTTCGTCGAATTGTTGAAGTTGAGGCCGTGCGGACGAGCGCCTGGATTGATGCGAAGCTGCAGGATTGGGGCGACTTCAAGCGTTTCACGAAGCACCCATTGTCGATGTGCTGGCGTGTGCTTTATCAAGGCTCCGCTGTCGTCGATGCGTTTCCATCGATCCCGCAGCACGAAGCGCTTGTCCAAAAGTTCGGCAGTTACGACGAGTCGGCGTTCGCCAGCTACCTAAATTTCATATTCTTCGCCTCTGTCGGCAATGTGATGTTGCTGGGAGATGCGTCACGGCCCGGTGGATTGCGGGCTCGCAGCGAGCGAACCTGGTTGAATGCGGCTTTGGACAAGCTGGGCGCGGCGGCGAACACCTGCGGGGCCCTTTTCGCACGCGGCGAGTACCCGGACTTCTCGTTGGTATACCGCTTGGTCGACCTCAAACGGCCTACCGCCAGCGACCATGAAGCCTGGTCTGACTTGCGCTCGCTGACCAAAGCACTCTCGCTGATCACGGCGGATCTGTTCTTCCTTGGCAGGCCGCGTTCACGGTTGGACCACATTCCCGCCGGCGAATGGGCGAGGTGCCGGGAGCTCGAGCTGTTTGAGCTGCACCATTGGCGAGAGCTGTTCTTGACCCGCCACTTCCGCTTGCTATCCGACGACGTGGTGCACGCTCAGATTGAGACCCAAGAGCGTGCCGTTCTCAGCACGGTTGGACCGTTCAATGAAAAGGGAAGCGAACTGACCGAACTATGCGGCTGGGCCATAGCCTACGAGCTGTCGGAATTGGGCGAACGCCTGATGTCAAGCGCCTACCGCTACGGTCTCGCCTATGGCTGGCGCAAAGACTGGAAATTGCCTTCGGTCCTGGATGCCGTGGAAGATGTCTCTCGATACAACCAGCAAGCAGCTATGAGCGCGCTCGAAAGACTGGCGCCCATCTACTCGGAGATCGACCGGATGACCGAGAAATCCGGCGCGAGCACGTCCGATCTTGCCGGCTTGATGCTGAAGCTGATGCCCGACGCCTACGTTCGGTTCTACCGATTCCTGCTTGATCGAAGCGAGTGGTACGAAGCCGAAAAGGCGTTCGCGGCATTCGTCGAGACTGTAGATCAGGGCACGCCGGCCGCCGATGTAGCCGCGGCGTTCCTCTGGGATGAAGCAAGCCGGGCAAGCGTGAAGAAGGGAGCGAATCCGCAGATCGATTCAATGTTGTCGGTCTGGAGCCAGGGCCACCCTACATCACAAGCCGAGAGCGACGAATCCTCAAGCTCTAAAGATGAGGACTCGGACGAATCGACGATGCCGACGATTGAGAGCTACCCGCCGCCAAGGCTTCCCGAGTTTGCAGCTGCGGTCCGCGACATGAAACGCTACACCTTATCGGAAAAGTGGTTCGTACGCTGGTTCGAGTATTGGCGCGACCAGGGGTACGGCATGGAATTGTTGAATGCACTGGCAACTGCGCTTGGTGGCGAGGAATTCGGCGCGGAGACAGCATTGCTGGACCGAGCGTTTCACCTGTGTCTGAAACTTCAAGGGCCGAATAAGGCTTTCCGTTGGCTTGTCGAAGCTCACCGTCACCGTCGAGGATGGTCCGAACAATTCCATGGGCGGGCGGATTCCACACAGCGCATCGCATTGGTAGCACAGCACTACCCGAAACGATGGGCAGCGTTTGTCGCCAAGACCTCGAGACCCGTGACGAAGCGCTATGAGCCTGCATGCGTAATTCCTGATGTAGCCCTGATCAGTCTTCTCCTTCAGGTTGGCGAAGTTCCGCGTGCTTTGAGCGTGCTGCAAACCATCGTGGACCTCACTGTAGAAGAGTTCGAGGTTCAACCACTCACGAGACCCCAGTGGCTGGACGGGGGCGACGAATGAATCTTCGACAAGTCGCAGATCTTGCGGTCGCCCGTCTTGGTTTGCCCATCCCGATGGCCAAGCTTGCAACGATTCAAGCTGTCGCGCGGGCGCTCGACAGCGACGACACGGCAATAGTTTTTGCCAAGGCAGTTGCTGACTGGGCTGCCACTCGCGATTTGGAATCGCAGTGCCTCGAAGCCATCTGTCCGCTACTTGTCGCGGCACCCAGGCCAGAGGCGATTGCTCTGATTCGCAGGGCCATTGGCCGGCCGTCGATTGCATCTGATAGGCTGCTTTCTCTTGTTACAGGCTCGCCGACTTTAGTTGTCACATGGACCGGTTGCCATTCAGGCCCAGTAACGCGGATATCCATGCTGGATGACGAGCAGGCCCAACTGCGCGCCGGCACTTTCATTCCTCCGTTCTTTACACATCAGCTCGAAAGGCTCGAGAGCCAGGGTCGTCGCCCCTTCATGCGCCAGTGGGCGTTTGAATACAAGGTGCTCACTGATCGCTACGGCGGCAACGGCGACGGCCATCTCGACTACTTTCTCGGCTCAGATCGAGAAAACGTTGGGCAATTCGTCGCCCATCGCGGCCACTTGGCCAGATCCGCCTTCCTCCGCACGCTCGCATGTGCTGTAGAGCACTGGGGTGTGCCGGCAGCGTTTGCTTCTCGCATCGCGGAGACGGCATTTCCGGCCGAGCCCATATTCCTGCGCCTTCCGCCGCGGAATGCCCCCGAATGGGCGAGCATGTTTCAGCATCGCGCTGCAACAGAGGTTGAGGACGCCCCCACCTTCGCTAAGACGCTGATTGAAGGCATTGAAGCGGAGCTGAACGGACGACTCATGCATTGCTCGCTCGCCGTAGTCGACGAGCCGAAATGCCATGTCGAATTTGAGGTCTTTGCAATCGCGGACGCAAGCGATGACTTGGACGCAAAGCAGGTGGTTGGTTTTTATGAGCACCTGCTTGGAAAGATCGCGCCTGAGCGCGATGCTCTCAGAGCGTTCGTGTCTCCGGACTTGGGTGGCAAGGGCACAGCAGTTCTCGGTTTCATGCCGCTGCTGATACCGCTTATCGGGTACGGTATTGGCTATTTGCAGTCTGACCTCGTCGGTCGAGTTCCCTACGTGCCCGTGTCATCCATAGGGTTGCCAAACATGGAGCTTGTGCCGATGCTAGGTGGGGCGGTGTTTCGTTCCAATGGTCGAGATGTCGGTTCCTGGGGCTGGTGGCACTGGAATTGGAAGCCCACGCAACCTCAACATCAGCAGTCTCCAACCGCTTGTTTCGCCTCGTTGGATCAAGATGCGGCCCGACAATTGATCGAACACTTCGGTGGAAATATGGAACACGTATGGAGAATTACGACATGGACACGCGTTACTGACTACGGCAAATGGACTGAGACGAAGCGGACCGGCCGGTACAGAGTTTGACTGTGGCGCCGCGACAGCGACAGTCCGTAGGGACAGAGATTTTTGAAAGGTTGCAATCGGCCCGTGAATTGACGGCATGCCCCCTAGCTGATTACAACCGCTGCTCAAGAACCAGAAAGACTGAAAAGGCGATTTCAACCGCTGAATGACCACTGCTGATTTCTTCGTCAAATCTATGACCGTTATCTGGAACGGATTTCTACGACGGGCTGTGGTCGAGTCCGGGCACTGAAATCAACGGTACATTGCCAACTTTTTGGTGTACGCCAGCAACCTGACCGATAAGTCATGTAACTGAACCGCGTTCTCGTCGTGGACGGGCAGTTCGAAATCTTTCGGACAGCACCGCAGGACCTGTCAGGTATGAGTGACCTGGTTAACCAGGCATTGAAAATCTTCGAATTGAGGGACGTTTCCAGTTGGATCGGAAGATCCCCCAGGCATTGCATTTGCGCCTTCGCGGTATGGGTAAAGCCAGTCCAGCGGGGGTTTGCCACCTTTCCCCCAAAGTTTTGATGCTGGACTGGCCTTCCTGAAAGGAACGCCGTCCCATGCTTAAAAATTCTGCTTTCATTTTGCTGCTAGCCCACGGCATCGCCGCAATGGCGCAAACCGTCGGCGGTAACGTCTTTTGCGCTGGCACAGCGTATGACCCATCACCCGCTTCAGT
>Ga0210023_1001286_pt1 | contig 17912 bp, 7 predicted proteins | sample CryGeymeta201524_FD_183987 | JGI IMG/M metagenome (GOLD analysis project Ga0210023, IMG submission 183987) | Groundwater microbial communities from Crystal Geyser aquifers in Utah, USA - Crystal Geyser metaG 2015-24 (SPAdes) (version 2) | ecosystem: Environmental > Aquatic > Deep subsurface >... | reverse complement strand
TCGTATGAAGGATACTTGAGAGAGGTGTCACTGAAAGCGATACCTTATCGGGCGAACCCACAACAGCGCTTGAAGTATTCTCAATTGAAGCGCCGATAGTTCGCCCGACCCCCACATCGCTTGGTAGCGAGTACGTTACCAGCAGCTTTTTGGATGCAGATGGGCTAATTGCGGCGAGGTCTATACCATCAAATGTGACTGCCCCTGCCGAGAACGTCTTTGAAGTAGAGAGCTGCTGGTCGCCAGGGTTGAGCGAGTTGCTGTTGTCAGCATCAAACCATAGCTTAATTCCGTTTTGGGCGGTGTCACTGTCGGTCGCTGTTCCGGTGCGGTTGATGGTAAGCGTTGTCAGACCCACGGTATCTTCAACCGTAGAGAGGTCGAGTACCTGCACGACGTGGTCGCTTGTTCCGGCGGTGATATTCCCGCCGTCTACGGCAGTCTGAGCGATATCCAGCGTATCCGGCTTATCCTGGATGGTCAGGACGGCGCTGCCCATAACGCCGAAGGGTGTAACGGTATCAGGGTGGCACATAGTAAAGTAACCAGCATCCACTATATTTGATTTGACAGTGGCGCCGATATTGGCGGTATTCGATAGGTGTGCCGTAACAAACAGCGTCTCGGTCGAATCACTCGCGATTTCAAAGGAAGAGAAGGGGAAATCTGCCCTACCGCCTGAAAACGTAGTTGATGCAAGCTCGATGTCGACTCCCGGATTGAACACACCGTTTGCGTTGCTGTCACGCACCAACGCGACAGAGGTCAGGTCGGAATCGAATGCGGTCCCGACCTCATCGATGCGGAGACCGTTAATCACGACGCCGTCCCCAGCGGGCGCATAAAGGTTTAACGTATCCAGCAGTTGATTTTGCGAACCCTGATCGGCGTTAAAATCAGGCGGCGGCGTGTGGGAAACCTCCAGCGATTCGGCAGATCCGCTAATGGCCGGCAAATTAGAGTTCAGGTTTGCAAAGGGCGCCACTGTATCGGGGGGTGCTATTGTAATGCAGGACTCGTCGACAATACTTGAACCGAGGGTATCCCCGGTTACAGCGGTATCCGAAATATCGTAGGCGACCAGAAGATAGCTTGGTGCCGTGGTAATAACCTGCGGTGACGATAAGGTGATAGTTACCTGTCCGCCGGTAAAAGTGCCGCTTCCGGTTTCGGTATCGGCGCCATTGATGACCCCGTTGCCGTTGAGATCGGTAAATATTTTTACCGCCGTGATGGTGTTATCCGGTATCGTACCGAGCTTAGCCACTTTTATTGCTGTCAGCGAAGCAGTGCCGTAATCTGTTGAGAAACCCAGCTTTTGCATGGTAGTATTGCTCTGGCCCCGGTGTGCAACGGTTGCTATAGCGGTGCTGGTGACGCTTACGGTGTCGCTGGCAATGTTGGGAGTATTCGAGCCGTAATTCGTAAAAGCCGCCACCTGGTAAGCGCCGCTGGCGCTGATTGAGTTCTGATTAACTATGTTTGATCCGGCGGTAACCGAGGTATTCGACGAGCCGGATATATCATAAACCACGAGCAGGCAGGATGGGGTCGTTGTTATGGTCTGGGGCGTTACGGAGAGCGATGATGACCCGCCGCTAAACGTACCGCTTCCTATTTGCGTATCCCCGCCATCGATGACCCCGTTGCCGTTGAGATCTGTAAATATTTTTACGCTCGAGATATCGGAGTCGGACGCCGAGCCGGTCCTGTCGACCGTCACCGAGTTAAGCGTTGCCGTTGAGAAATCGGTGCTAAAGCCGAGTTTTTGCATGACGACTCCGGCCTGTCCCTGGTGGAGGGTATCGGTCGCCACCGGCGAGTTGGTGACGGTAATCGTTGGGCCCGGGGTTCCCGTATCCGCATTAATCCCGGGCGTAACGGTTGTGTTCCAGTTGCCAACCGCGTCGCGGGTAAACACAGAATACTTGTATGCTATGCCGTTTGTTAGCGGCCCGATATCGGTGTAGGTTATGGCGACAGGGGTTGTGGTATCTTCCCAGACTTGCTGGGCCAGCGGATCGCTCGGCCCCGTTGGATAGACGCCGTCACTGCGGCGCATAATCCTTATCCCTAAGAAATCGGGATCGGTCGGGTTGGTCCAGGACAGGTCGGATTGGGCATCGTCACCATCGCTTGCAAAAAACCCGGTTGCCTGGCCGGACGGCGTGGCATCGATGGTTATGGTGGCGCTTGACGTATCACTTCCCTGGAGGGTATTAGTGCAGGTGATCGCGGAGACGGTTCCGGTAACTGAAACATCGGTGGCTGTACCGGCTACGTCAAAGGCCACTAGGTACTGGGCGGTGGTTTTACCGATATCGACGTTAAGCCCGGAGAAGGTGGCGGTTGTGCCGGCAATTGAGCCCGTGCCGAGGAGGGTATCCGCAGAATCCCACTCGTTGGGTGTGCTTCCGTTATCTTTGAAAAGCCGGACGTTGGTAACGTTGCTAGAGATAAAGTCGGCATTGCCGGCGAAGGTAAGGTCGGTAACCGTATCGATGCCTGAATTCGTGTTAAGCGTGAAGGTGTCGAGCGCGATGTTCGTTGAGGTTTTTGCCACTGTTTTGTTTGCCGGATCGGTACCGTTCGCTTCGTTTGTGATCGCATACCTGTCGAACGTAAAGTCAAAGGGAACCGATGATGCGCTACTTAAATTTGTCGTAAGAGCCACCCCACCGTCGGCGTTTGCCCATGTCGAACCGTCATACGTCATCGCCCACAAGTCGCTGTTGCTGTCACCTATGGTAACCATCGCCTTGTTTTCGCCGGGCTGCCGGTCGATATTGATGCAGGCCAAGTAGCCGATAGCGTGCCCCGGGTTCCAATCGGTCTGTATGCCCCAGCCCGAACCGTTCCAGCGCGACCAGTGGATGGCATTGGTGGCGTTATCCGCATAAACGACAATAGCCCACGGCGAGGCACCGGTTCTTACCCAACCGGCCGCAATCGGCATTTCACCCATCACGCCGGCTAAGTCATACATGGAGTTGTCGGCGTTGGCCACCGGGTTTATCCAGGCTGAGGTTGCTCCGTCCCAGATGGCGTACTGCATATCATCGCTCTTACTGTCCGCTGATACAGCGGCGATACGGTCTCCTCCGGGTTCTGGCGCAAGCTGCATGATAGTCGCCTCATCCTTCCAGGTGGGAAAGGCGGTAGGCGCTCCCCATGCGCCACCGGCCGGCTTTGTTACATACCGGGCGGCAAGTTGGTTATTAGGGGTGTTATTCCAGCCGAAAGCGACCAGGAGGTCGCCGCTGTTCTCATAAGCCGCATCAAAACATTTGGTGTCGCCGGCTGCGCTTGCGTATGCGAGGTTGGTCTCTAGGGCCGCCGATTGGTTTCCCCAGGCGTTTCCGTCCCAAATAATGCCTTTCAATGTGTAGCCGCCCGTACCGTCGTTAATCGCGTAGAGAAGGGCGATTTCGTTGCTGTTCGGCCTTGAGGCAAGCTCGATCCACTCGACGTTGGTGGCTTCATCCGCGGGGAGGGTGTTGGCGGCGGCCGTCCAGGAGTTCCCATCCCATATGCGGTATTGGGGATTGGTGCCGGTTGAGTAGACGACCATCGCGTGGCCTGAGGTATCCTCATAGGCGACATCAAAGCTTCGCCTGCTCGCAAAGTTGGCGTTGGCCGTACTCACGTTCCATTCGTTAGACCAGGCGGAGCCGTTCCAGCGCTGGATATAAAGGTTGCTGCCCGCGCCGGCGTTTGTTGTCAACGTGCCTGCGATGTTCTCGATTCTGTTTGGGGCCGCCTGGTTTATCGTCCAGTTTATTACGGTATTGGCGGCCTGTGTACCCGCCGGCGCCCCGGTAGCCGACGTTTCCTGATCCCATAGCCGGGCTTGTGGGGTGGCGTTTCCCGATGCTCCGTAAACCATACGGCCATCTGTCTTGTAAGCAAAGCTGGTCGTCTTAAAAGCAAGGACCAATATCGCGGCCAGAATCAGCGGAACAATTATTAACGATAGCTTGAGCTTTGTTTTGTTCCGGCGGCCTTTTATTCGTGCTCGCATTAACCTACCGCCTCACTTTCTGAGGCTGCTTTTCGTAATGATTCCGCGTGCTGTTGACAGTATTCGTAGCAGAGGCTTTTCTATATGCTTTTTTAGCCTTGCCGGGCTCCTCTAAGATTGTGTAGATATCGCCGATTTTTTTGTATACGGCGGAGCGGGCGGGGCTATTACCGGGGAGCGTTTCTAGAGTAGCACGCCACTGCGTAAGGGCCTTGGCGTAGAGCCTCCGGTTTGTATACGTTTCGGCCATCTGGTAATGGAATTGCACGACGCTTGGGTCTATCGTTGTGGCACGTTTGAAGTAAGCTATAGCATCCGCCGACCGGCCGAGTTGGTTGGATAGTTGACCGGCCCGGTAGAGAGCCCCGGCGTCATGTGGCTTTGCCTTTACCAGGGTCTCGTTTTCTTTAAGCGCCGCTTTAAGATCGCCGACCTGGGCGTAGCTTGTTATAAGGACGTTTCGCGCTTCCTGATCGCTACCGTTATTCTTCAAGTAGGCAGTCAGTTTTACGATAGCGCCCCTAAAATCGCCGTTGCGGTAGGCTTTATATGATTCTTCTTTTAACTGTGGCGTCGGGGATATGTGCGAGCGGGTGCCAAGGACGTAATATGCCGTCCCTATCGCTGCGGCAATAAGCAGAAAAAATCCTAAATATTTTACTACTAACCATCTATTAAATAGGCGCTTGGGTGGCTTAGCAAAGGCGCTCGTCACTGATGCTCACCGGCCTGTTCCGTATATGTTCTAGAACTATTTGTAAAAATGTTCGTAAAAATAGTCTTTTAAAAGCTAAAAGCTAAAAGACTAACGAAATAATTACTACCAACCTAATAATCATGACTGCTACAGCCGAAATTATGCACTAAGTAACCGCTTGGTTTCCGATTTTGAGGGTTCTGACATAAAAGCTTGAATTCTAAGTAATATACCAGTTAATGGCCCATTTTACAAGCCGTGCAAACTACACGGTGGGGTTAAAAGTTTAGGGACCGCGCGCCTATCTAGCTATGGTAGGGTCACTGTATTATGGCAACTCGTGCAAACGCCGTCCATCCCGCGCTGCGTGATACCCGACCTGAGCATGCCGGGCACTGAGCCCGATGAGTGCGGGAACTCGCTCGTGCCGATACGCCCGTCCGCCGGGTGGCATTGCTGGCAGGTAGGCCCGGTACCGTTAAACTTTACGTCTGCGTAGCCGTCAGGCGTGGTGGTCGAGCCCTGCGAAGAGGAGCTGTGGCCGGCAACCCGACCTGTCTTTGAGCCGAAGAGCACCGTCTTTAAATCCGTGCTCGGCCCGAAGTTGGCATTGTGGCATGTGGAGCACCACTGGCTTATGGTCTGCGTTGTTTCTCCAACTACGGGAGTATAATATAAGTAGTTCTTGTTCTTTAGCGGATTCGGATCGGCTTTTAGCAGCTTATCCGAGCTTAAGCCCGCCAGTTTAGTTGTCTGCTTATCGTGCGCTGAGTGACACTCAAGGCATCCCCAGGATTTGGCGTTTTTACTGTACGGTATATCGGTATCGCCCGGCGCCGTCACTTCGGCCCGGCCCGGGTCCGCACCGTGGCCGTTTTGGTCGAGGGTGACCTGCTTGCTTGCAACGCCGCCGATCCCGTGGCAGAAATCACAGGTCTCGTTTCTTGCGTTAACTCTGGTCAGGTCATACGTGCCGATCGCCAGGTGCACCGCATGGCATTCTTTGCATTTGTTGGTCGTGCTGGTATAGTTGCCGTGCGGTCCCGCCGTTGCCGTATCGGTGTATTGCAGGGGGTAATTGTACCCGCCGAAGAATATCTGCGCCGCGGCATATCCTGAGAAGCCGGTGATATTGGTGTAGCCAATATCAAACGTGTTCATATTGGGAACCGCCACGGTGCTATCGGTGCTGAAGAAGTACCGACCGCCATCGGCCTGCTCCCATTTGCCGAGATTCGTGTAATGGTAAATAGCGATATCCTGCATACCGGTAAGCGAGCTGTCGCACCGCAGCACAAGCATGAGCGCCGGGTTGAACGGCTGGGTTGCAGTAGTTGAAAAGTCGTAATAGAACCTGCTTACTACTTTAACACCGGACGGTTTTGGCGCACTGCGGATGGTAAATGTTTTACCCAAATAGGCCGCACTCGGCGGAATAATGAGCTTTACCGTCGCGTTGGCGCTCTCGATAGTAGTCGTTGTGCCGGTCGTATCGACCGTAACGGTTATGTCAACCTTGGTTGCGGTCGCACCCGCGCTCTTTACGCTCTCACCGGTCACGTTTTTCGCCGAGACCTTGTACCAGTAGTCGGCCGCAGACGGAACCGCGTTTACGAAATGCGGTTGGGTCGGCGTGGTCGTGCCGACCGGGCTATAACTGCCGAACTCGGTGTCGGACCTATAGACATCATACTCGGCAACGTGTTCGCCGGCCGGATTCGTATTCCAGTCGAGCGCGTATTGCATATTGGCTCCCGCCGTTACCACCAATCCGGTTGGTGCGGTCGGCGGTACGGGCGCAATTGTATGCAACGCGCTCGCAAGCGATGGGACCGGTCCGGATGTTGATTCAAGTGAAACGTAATCCGGCGGGGTCACGCCGACGCTACCCGTCGAGTCGACCGAGGCGCCGATGGTTACACCGATATTTGCGGTGCTAGAAATCGAGTACGTTACGAGCAACTTTTTGGGCGATGTGGGTGAAATCGGCGCAAGCTTGATGTTATCAAAGGTAACGCTTCCGCCGATAAAGGTCTTCGCGCTTGAAAGCTGCCAATCCGCCAGGGTAATCGAGTTGCTGTTATCCGCATCGTACCAGAGCTTAATCCCGTTTGTTGCGGTGTCGCTACTGGTTGCCGTACCCGTAAGGTTGACCGAAAGCGATGTGAGCGTGACCATATCCTGTGGCACCGAGAGGTCGAGCACCTGCATGACATGGTTGGTCGTCCCGACGACCACGTTACCGCCATCAACCGCCGTTTGTTTGATTACAAGCGTATCCGGCAAGTCCGTAATCCTTATCGATGCGCCCGAGAGGGTGCCGAAACTGTTGGTGTAGTCCGGATCGGCCGCCTGTACGCCGCTTTGGGCGGTATCGGTGCTAAAGGTAACATTGCTGTTGATAATAGCGCCGACTTTAGCCGTTATTGAAAGATCGTATGCCACGAGCACGGTCTCGGTGGTATCCGGGTTGATGAACAGCCCGCCCGGTATGGTAAACCGGGCCATCATCCCCGGGGCCGTGCTGGTCGAGACAAGCACGGTGTCGGTAGACGAGTCATAGATGCCGTTGCTGTTTTTATCCCAGATGAGTTTGACCGCGCTTATATCGGAATCCTGCACCCCCGTAAGGGCGACGTTAATACCGGTAAGGTTTACACCGTCTCCCGGATCTGCGTGAAGCGCAAGCTCTTGGCCCGGGGTATTCGTTGTACTTTGCTGCGCATCGATGTTGGGCAGTAAAACATTTGAGACGGTGAGCTTATCCCCCGACAAGCCGATCATCCTGAGTGTCGACACCAGCGGCGCTGCCGCCGAGACGGTATCCGGGCTTGAGACGACAACCGATGAAGTCGCATCCAGACTTGTTCCGATATTGACCCCCGTCTGTGCGGTGGGGGAGATATCCATGGTGACGTAAAGCCGCTTATGCGCCGGGTCTTTTACATCCAGGTAACTATCCAAGTTGCTAAAGATTGCCTGCTCGCTTGCAACGGTGGCAGTGGCTATTAACGTATCACCAGTTGCGGTAAAGGTACTATCCCCATCATCCAGCCATAACTTTATCCCACCGGGTTTGATATCGGTTGTAAAGCTTGCCTGCGGCGTTGTTGTCGATGCTTTTGATAGCGTTATCCGGCTTACCGTTGACGAATCGTTGTCTACGGATAGGTCGAATATTTGGATAAGGTTGTTGTTCGATGCCCTCGATATTTGTTCGCCGCTAACAAGTAGCTGCGCCACGTTTAAGGTATCGGCTTTATCGCTAATCGTTATCGCGGTTCCGTTAAGCGCTGAGAAGTCGGCAACGAGATCGGGTGAATCGACCTTAATATCGCTTAACGCCATATCGGGATTGTAGGCGATGTTGCTCTGAAGCGTTTTGCCGATCGACGCGGTGTTCGATACATTAAACACCGCGAAGACCGTTTTGGTTGAATCAACCGAGATCGGAATATTCAAGTTAGAGAACGTCACGCTTTGTCCCGTAAGAGGGGATGACGTGGTTTCGGTATCTAGCGCCGGTTCAAACGACCCGTTGTCGTTACTATCCACGAAAAGTTTAACCAATGTGATATCGCTCGCCGGTGCGCTGCCGTTTTGCCGTAGGGTGATCGTATTTACATTTACGCCGTCTCCGCCGGCCGGATCATGCAAGTCGATCTTTTCGGCCAGTACGTTGGCGCTTCCTTGTTCAACGGTCGCCGTAGCCACTGAGCTATGCGATACCTGTAGCGTCTCGGTGGCGTAGATAATCTGCTGCGCGTTTGATGTGGTCGGTGGGATAAGGTTTACATTATCCGGGCTTGCCGCTGTTGCCGTTGCTATCGTAGACCCGAGCATCGCACCGATAGTCGCGGTAGGCGATATCGAATAAGTTACAAATAGCTTCTTCGTCTCTCCTTGAGCCAATCCTACCGAGATCGGGAAGGTTGCAGATCCTCCACTAAGCGGCGCGGACCCGATGACGGTATCGGTCGTATCGAACGTGCCGTTCTGGTTGCTATCGAGCCACAATTTAACCTGGGAGACGTCGGTATCCGTACCACCTGTTCTCTGTACCGTAACGGTTGAAAGCGTTGCCGCGTCGTAGTTTAGACTATCGAATGAGAGGTTAACCGTTTGTATCAAGTTATCCGCCGAGGAACGAGAAACCGTTGCCGTTGCGGGAGAAGTCATCGAAAGAGAAATGGTATCGGGTGCATCCAAGACGGTAACCGTTGCGCCGTTTATAAGGTTGTAGTCGGCTACAGTATCCGGCAATAAAACCGAGATGCCGTTTGTGGCAAAGCTTATGGAGCTTTGTATGCTTTGCCCGATCCCTGCCGAGTAGGAGAGATTATAGCCGACAAGCAGCGTCTCGGTAGAGTCCGGTGCAATATTGAGCGCCAGACCGGAAAATTGGGCTATTCCTGCTGCGGTCGTAGTCGAGCCAAGCTCCTCACCGGTGTCGATAATGTCATTGTGATTGATATCATGGGCAAGTTTTACCAGCGATACGTTTGATGGTGCCGGTGTGTTTACCGTGATATTTGCAGCGGTAACTGTAACACCATCCCCGATTGGGGCATGGAGCAGGATTTTCTGTCCTACGACATCCTGCGAGCCCTGGGCGGCGGCGGTGTCGGCAACGCTTGCCCCCGCCACCGAAAGATTCTCGGAGGCGTATGTGACCTGCTGCAGGTTCGACTGTGTCGGCGCGATTAAGCTTATGGTATCGGGCGCGGCCACCGTGGCCGAGTTCACATCGGCGCCGAGGGTCGCCCCGGCGGTCGCCGTGGATGAGACTGAGTACGTGACGAGAAGTTTGTTTGTCTGGCCTTGGAAAACAGCGATAGTTGAAGTAAACGTTATCACTCCACCAGAGAAGCTTCCCACCCCAAGGGAGGTGTCCGTTGCATCAAGGCTTCCGTTTTGGTTGTTGTCTAACCAGAGTTTGACCTGAGAAACATCCGAATCGGCACCTGTACCGGTTCTTTGGATGGTGATGCTGTTTAAGGTTGCCGCGTCGTAATTCGGATTATCGAAGGAGAGATCAATCCGTTCGATAAGGTTGTCCTGCGCTGAACGGGAGATAGTTCCCGTTGTCGGCGATGATGTCCGCAGCGCAATAGTATCGGCAAAATCACTTATGCCGACGGTTGCTCCGGTCATTATACCGAAATTAGCCACACTATCCGGGCTAGCGACTTGTATCCCGTTTGAAGTAAAATCTACATTTGTTTGGACCGTTGCCCCGGGTGTTGCCGAATAGGATAGGTCAACCCCGACGAGTACCGTCTCCGTTGAGTTTGCGGCGATAGTCAGGTTAAGCCCACTGAAGCTCGCCACCCCGGCCGCGGTAGTCGTTGCGGCAAGCTCCTCACCGGAGTCGATAATGTCATTGTGATTTGCGTCATGGGCAAGCTTGACCAGAGACACGTTCGAGTCTGGAGTCGTCGCGACCCCAATGTTCGCTCCACTTAGTATGATATTATCTCCCGCCGGGGCGTACAGTAAGAGTTTTTGTGTTACCGCATCATGTGTGCCCTGCGCCGTTGTGGTGTCAGGCATATTCGCCCCCGAAACTGAAAGTTCTTCGGCGGCAAGCCCCACCTGCTGCAGGGCAGAGGGGGTGGCCGCGCTTATGTCGACCGAGTCGGGAAGAAAAGCCGCAGCCCCCGTGACGCTTGAAGCGAGCGTATCGCCCACACCGGCGGTCGCAGAGATCGAGTAGCTGACAAAGAGGCGCTTTGCGCTCGAAATGGTAACCGGCACATTAAGCGCGGTGAAGGTGATCGAGCCCGCACTAAAGGTGCCCGCCCCAAGAAGGGTGTCATCCGTCCCGAAGGTGCCGCTGCCGGTATCGAGCCAGAGTTTGACCTCTGCCACATCGGTGTCCGGGGCGCTGCCCACTTTGCTAATCGTTATGGTGTCAACCGCGGCCGCGTCATAGCCGGCCCCGAGTGTTAGATCGATCTGCTGCACCGGCGCATCGGCCTGGGCCCGGGCGACACTGCCCGTGCCAAGAGAAGCGGTTTGAAGTGTTACCACATCGGGGAAGTCAGCGATCGTCATCAAAGCGCCGGCGGCGCTAAAGCTTGCGACCGTATCCGGGAGGGCAACCCCGATATCATTGCTACCGAGGCTTGTTTGAACGCTGTGCCCCACCACCGCCGAAGTCGAGAGCCCCACTTTTACGAGCACCGTCTCGGTGGTGTCCGAGGCGATTGATAGAGTAAATCCCGTAAAGCTCGCCACCCCGGCCGCGGTCGTCGTTGAGCCGAGCTCCTCACCGGTATCGATTACCCCGTTGCCGTCTATATCACGGCCGAGGGTGACAACCGAGACGTTTGAGGCCTCAGCGCTTGAAACGGTCACCGTGGCCGCATTTACCGTGATGCCGTCGCCGGGGGGTGCGTGAAGCAAAAGCTTTTGCACGACCGAGCCCTGCCCCTGCGCCGTTGTGGTGTCAGGCATATTCGCCCCCGAAACTGAAAGTTCTTCGGCGGCAGAATCAATGGTAGCCAGCGTACCGATAAGGTTAGAAAAAGCATTAACCGTGCTTGCGACATCGACCTTGATATCGCTAAGTGACGGGTCAACATTATATTGGATAGTACTCTGGACCGTGTTGCCAAGTGTCGCAGAGCTAGAAATATCGAATGCTACAAGTAGGGTGGCGGTGGTATCCGGTGAGATATTCAAGTTCAACGCAGAAAACTGTGCGGTATTGCCGGCAGTGGTGGTTGATGCAAGCACCGGCTCACCGATATCGATAACACCGTTACCGTTGGTGTCTGATATAAGTTTAACTAAACTGATATCAGAATCGAGTGCTGTGCCGTTTTGGCGAACCGTGATGTCGGTAACGGTCACGGTATCGGGTGGGGAAGCATAAAGCCTTAAAATGTCGGCAACGTGGGTTTGGCCACGAACGGCTATACTGTTGCCGGTTGAAGAGTCGGAGACCGTGAGGGTTCCCGCAAAAGCGCTTGCTGTGTCTACAAAAAATACCAAAAGCAAGGCAACCGCAAAAAACAGGGTCAGCCTTGCTAGCTTATCGTATGATAATTCGCGTAAGAGCCTTTTAAAATGGAACATATCACCCAATTATGAAATGGGTGCAAAAGAAGCTTCATAGCCTGTGTATCACCTCTACTACAACATGAACTGCTACTTGTAAACCACTATTACTGCTATTACTAAAACATGTTAAATCTGAAAAACTAGGTCTTGCTTCTTGCACACAAACTTATTTTCTTGAAACCGGATAATCCCAACCAAGTCTACTACTGCTTACTACTTAAGGCCTGCTATAGCCTCCTTATTATTCTTGTCTAACTTTAAGGCCTGCTCGAACTCACCCCTGGCATTACCGCTCTGGCCCATCTGTTTAAAAACTAGCCCTTTGAAGCTATGTATGCGCGCCAAGTAAAGGGTATCGGAGGAGCCTATGATTTTCGCCAGCCCATCATATGTAGCAAGGGCTTTTGCAAACTCCTTTTTCTGCGCGTAAGCATCGGCCAATGCGACGTAGTCAGCGGTGAAGTTAGGATTCGTTTTTGCCGCTGTTTCAAATTCGGTGATAGCTTTGTCAAGCTGCTTTTTTTGCACCAAAATTCTGCCCACACTATAGTGAGCATCGGCGGACCCTTTATTCACCTTAAGTATTTCACCGTACTGCTTATATGCGTCGTCAAGCTGCCCTTTTCGCTCGTAGGCATACCCAAGTTGAAACTGCACTTGCATGTCTTTCGGATCGCCTTCCGCAGCTTTTTTAAGCTCCGGTATCGCTTGGTCAAGCTTGCCTTGTTGATATAACTGCGTACCGTTCTTTTTTGCCTTTGCTATGTCGGCTGGGGAAAGCTTTGCCTCGTTTTTGCCTTTGCTGCCGCAACCTCCAAGAAATCCGGTTAGTCCAATAATCGCAACCAGCACGACCGCAGCTGCGATTACCAGTGTTTTAGTACTAAGGATACTAGATTTGCCCCTATGACCCATTTATAAAAACCTCCTGCAGTTAATTAAAAGCCAGGCTGAAACAATTCCTTAAGCCGGCTCTCTAACACGCATTCTTAATGTGGCTGGGTGATCTTTGAAGGTCGAGATTGATATGGCGGGCAGTTATTGCATGCAGTTAAAAATCACCACCAAAATTGCTTATTCTTGCGGTAGTTACCACAATAATATTATCGCAAAAATCGAATTCATTAGCAAGCGCATAGATTATGGTAAACACAGGTTAAGCTGGCTATTTATATGCTAGCCGTACGTGCGGTTGTCCCTGCTACTGAAGGGAAGCGGTATTGTGGCACGTTTCGCATACCTTGTCGAGCTGATTCGGTATTGTGCCTGCCATTAACATGTCTGGAGCAGTTAATGTGCCGGTTGTCGGCGTGTTTTCCGAGGAATGCGGGAAACCGCCGCCGATACCTGTCGCCTTGTGACATTGTTCGCAGGTCGGACCTTCATTTGATGTGTCGTCCGGTGTAACTACTGCGTATCCTGTGACAGAATCGGTACTGTAGCCCCCACCGGAGCAATCATGACCGTAGACCGTCGTAGTCGTAGTGCCGAGCATGACGTTTTTCACGGTTTGCGTATCGTCGTGGCGCCCGAAATCAGCATTGTGGCAGGTTGAGCACCAGTCAGACATAGTTTCCGAGGATTCGCCGGTCGTGACGGTATAGAAGAGGTACGTCTTACCGGGATTCGGATCTGATTTTAGCAAGAAGGTTGATGTTTCCCCAGTAAGCTTAACCGTTTGGTTATCATGCACCGAATGGCACTCGAGACAGCCCCATCTCGAGGTCTGTACCTGATATGAGGGGATAGTGTCGTCCGGGGCCGTAATTGTGGTCGAGGCCGTCTGTGTGGTATCCAGGCCGTGGCCTTCTGCATTCATAATAACATCGGTTCCAACGCCCGGTCCGCCGTAGTTATGGCAGAAATCGCAGGTATCGGCCCTTTTATCGGCCCTGGTCAGCATGTAGCTGCCGGTTGCAATATGCACCGCGTGGCATTCCTTACATTTATTTGTTGTTGTCGTGTACCCACCGTGCGGCGTATTCGTGCTTGAGTCGTATATCTGCGGCCAATTATAGCCCGCCACTGTTGTGGTCGGCTCAATCGCCAGGGCTGTAGATGCTGTTGCTATGATAAAGGAGAAGACTGCTGCTACGAGGAGTACGCTTTTAATCACCAAACGCATAGAAACCCACTTGCTAAAACCTGTGTAATGCCTAAACACCGAAAAAGCGAACTAACGAATTTATACTAACATAAAGCTTGCTTGCATACAAGCCCATTCGAATAGATTGTAATTCGAGTAGATTTTTACGTAAGGCAATACGGCATAAATATACCTTAATACTGGGTCCAAGTACCGGGTTGCTACTCAACCGTTATCTTAACGACCTGCACTCTATCGTTGAATTTATCAGCGATGGCAAACACGCCGTCCTGATCGTAAGCAATGCCGGATGGTAGGTTCAGTTCGCCTTCTCTCGAGCCCTGTTTGCCAAGCGTCGCGATCTGGGCGCCTTTCGTATTGAGCACTTTTATCGTGTTATCGAAGGCGTCTATCAGGTAAAGAAGGTTTTTGTCATCCATGACGATACCGCAGGGCAGGCCGAATGTTCTGTCCGCCGCTTTAATATCCTGGGCCGGCTTACCTTTAACCCACAAGAGGTCGCCATCACGTGAAAACGCTTCGAGCCGTAAGTTTAACGTATCTGATATGAATACGCTGCCATCTTTACCGACTGTCAGGCCCGAGGGCGAATCCATATCACCCTCAGCACGCCCCTGATGGCCCCACTTTGCTAATACGTGTCCCTTGAGATCGTAGACTATGACGTGGCCGTAGGTCGAAAGATAGAGTTTTCCGTTTGCAACATACGGCTTAAACGGCACCATAACTTTAAACTCGCTTAAGTAGTGACCGCCTCTATCGTATATTACGACCTTGCTTAACGCCTTGTCGGCAACATAGAGCTTACCGTCTTTGGAGGTGGTAATGCCGACCGGCTCCATAAGTTCGCCCGGCCCGGCGCCTTTGCGGCCGATCTTGCGTAAGAACTGTCCGCCCGAGCGAAACTTAAGTACTCTTGCGCGCCCGGTATCGGCGATATAGATGTTGCCCTCATCATCAAAGCACACATCGGTCGGCCGATAGAGAAGCTCATCGTCTTTTGTGCCGTAACCGTAAATACTATAGAGGTGCGTCATGTATTTGCTTTGCACCGCGGGCATACCCGGCGGACGTGAGATGAGGTAATACAGGTAAAGCAGGATTAGCGTCATCACCATAAGTATTGCCAGCAATGTGATTAGAAAACTTCTTAAACTGATTCTCTGCATATCTCTTAAACCTACACTTATATCAAGGCTTATATATCTATACTATTGTTCGAGCCGCTTCAATGCCTTTTCGGCCTCCGGGTAACTCTGAACGTATTTTAACGCTTCACGATACTCTTTTATTGCGAGATCGCTCTTGTTGGTCTTTTCGTAGCAGCAGCCCAGGAAGTAGTGGGCATCCGCAAGCGTTGGGTTTATTTTTAGGGTTCTTTGAAAAGCTTGAACGGCCTGGCCGTATTGCTTTTGGTCCTGGTAGAGCTTGCCAAGCTGGTAGAACGCGAGTTCGTTGTTCGGATCGATCGACGTCGCCTGCCAAAAATGACTCGCGGCGATATTGGGCTCCTGTTTGCTGATATAGGCCATACCGAGTTCAAAATGCGCGTTCCATGGGCGCGGTTCTATCTCGATGGCCTTATCAAGTTGCCCGATCGCTTTGTCTACCTCCTCGATCTCAAGGTACACACCGGCGAGGCCCACATACGCCTCTGCGTCTCGGGGGTTTAGTTTCACGGCTTCCTTGTACTTAATCAGGTCTCTCTCGACGGCGGTTCTGACAACGGGCGGTTGGAAATAGACTTTTTGTACGATTAACGCTGCAACGGCAAAAACAATTACTAAAAAGAGGATAATGGAGCCAGCCAGCCAGAGGCTTATTCGCTCCTCTGTTTTGGTTTCTTGCCGCCCAGCTTGTTCGTCAACACCGGTTTTAAAAAAGTCGGATAATTCCGTATCTTCCTCATGAGTCATACAAAGCACCTTACCGAAAAGAGTATAGCAAACTCAAGGTTTTTACAAGCGGTCATACGCCGCCTTCGCTTCGCGCAATCTCGGGTTTAGTCGCAACGCCTTTTCGTACGCCTGTTTTGCCTGCGCGCGATTGCCTTTTCGCTCGTATATCCACCCGAGGTCGTAATAGGCACGGTCGCTGCCGGGCTCGATTGCGAGGGCCTGGTTCCATGCATTGATGGCGTCATCGTAATTGTTAAGATAAGCGTATGCGACACCCATGTCGATGTATGCATCGACCATTACCGGGTTCAGCGCAAGACCCCGGCGGTCGTTCTCGATTGCTTTTTTTAAATAGACGGGTTTGCCGGCACGACCTGCAACCAGGTACGAGGCGGCTGCCGTGAAGTAGGCCTGCTCGTTGATGGGGTTGATCTGCTGAGCTTGCTCGAACGCCGCTGTGCCGAGGCTTAAGTACTCCTCTTTAGCGGTCTTTTTCCCAAACCTAAAGAGCGCCTGGCCAAGCGTGGTTTTATACAGCGGCTCGGTCACATTAAGCGATGACGCCGTCTTGTATTCGCTGACTGCCTGGGAAATTTTGCCGATACTCTCAAGATCACGACCCCGGGCAAAGTGGATGTCGGCCACAAGCGGTATACTGCTGAGTACCGCGAGGTAGGTGCATGCGAGCACTATAAAGCCAATCGCCAGCGGTTTTTTCGATTCTTCCAGCCCTGTCTCAACTATCCGGCTCTGGCCCCGGGTGAAGAGCAGCCTGCTTTCTATCCCTAAGAAAATCCAAAACAGAGGGGCGATCGAAAAGTGGCTGAAGTTAAATTGCAGTTGTATCCAGTATGCGAGTAGTGCGCCGAGGAGACCGACGGCGAGCCAGCCCTCACGCATAGGTTCTGCCGCACGAAGCCTTTTTATCCCGGAACCGATGAGCAAAATAAATATCCAAAGGTAAGCGACTAGGCTTATCATGCCGTCTGTCACCGCGGTCTGCAATGCGTCGTTATGCGCTCTGTCGAGAAGGGGGTCGTCGGCGTGCTGCGTCCATCCCTGGGGTTTGTATTTGCCGAAAACATATTTAAACGTATCGGGCCCCGACCCGAGAAGAGGAGTGTCGGCCACGAGGGGAAGCGATGCATTCCACATTTGGATTCTGGTAAGCGAGCTTCCTTCGATTTTAACTATCGAGACGGCCCTGTTGGGGAGGGAATACGTCTTTCCGGTTACGCCTACGCCGACCAGGGCGATGAGTAGAATTGCCACCAACGGGATTATCTGATACTTCGACCTCTTAATAGTACTCCAGTTAAACCAGCCCACCAGGATAACCCCGGCGGCGGTTCCCAGCCACGCGGCCCTGCCGAATGTTACAAGCAGCGCGATGGTTGAAAGAAGGAGCGCAAGGTAGGGAAGGGCTCTGGGAACGGTATCCTTATCCCGCCATAAAAGGTAAGAAACTATAAGGGGGATGATAAGCGTGTAGTAAGCGCCGAGGAACATGGCGTTGCCGAATGTGGCCATGCTCCGTCCGGATTCAAATGCGTTAGGTCGCCCAAATCCGGCCGCGCAATACACTCTGGCAAATAATAAAAACGGGTTCGTCCAGAAATACTCGACGATGGCAACCGTTGAAACCAGTATCGAGGAGATAATTACCGCTAAAAACAGCGGTTTTAGCAGTTTTTTATTGGCTGCAACGTTATGTGCAACCAGGTAGAGCACAAGGTAGCACGCCAGCGTTGACAACCCTTCCCACCGGCCATATTGGCCCTGCAGGGAGGTGAGTGGACTTACCGATTGCAGACCGGAGATAAACGCAAGCGTGAAGAATGCGGCCAAGGAAAGCCGCATAGTCGATACCGCCCATGTAAACCTTCCCGTCCGAATCGAGCGCGCCAGGTAGAGCGCTATGATTGCCAGCGAAAAAAGCTTAAGAAAAGTAAGCTTCGGAAGCCCGAAGACCGGCGAAGAGAGCGGGTTGACGAGAAGCGGGTACACAACAACAAAGCCGATAATGCCGACCTCGATGATATTCAACCGCTGCTTTTCCTGAACCGCAGGGGAGCTAATGGCCTACCTCTTTCTCAAAGTATCTGGGAACTCTATTGGAAA
>Ga0210023_1001282_pt1 | contig 17925 bp, 17 predicted proteins | sample CryGeymeta201524_FD_183987 | JGI IMG/M metagenome (GOLD analysis project Ga0210023, IMG submission 183987) | Groundwater microbial communities from Crystal Geyser aquifers in Utah, USA - Crystal Geyser metaG 2015-24 (SPAdes) (version 2) | ecosystem: Environmental > Aquatic > Deep subsurface >... | reverse complement strand
CCTCGGGCGGCAGGTTTGCCAACAGCCGCTCCAGCTCGCGCTGGTGTTCAGGGGCAAAACTGATTTCAAACACAGGGCTGTGCGGTTTGAAGACTTGCGGCAACATGCGCGCGGCCAGCTTGCCCGCCAGCTCCCAATGGCTTTTGGCACCCATGGCCATGTCGGGGTGGTTATCGACCATGTCGCGGCAGTCGTCCAGCGACACAGCCGCACCAGGCTCCCACATCAACAGGTTGTTTTCGGCCAGAAAGCGGGCAAACAACATGCGGTGCCAATGCTCGTAGGCCACTTCCCACACCAGCGCTTGCAGCTCGACACTATTATTTTGAGAGCTGCTTGCGCTTATCGCACGGGCATGAGAACGCAATTTCCTTCTTAAAACTCGCTGGGGTTCGTCCAGATAGTCCGGCACCTTGGGCTCGGCCACTGCCAGCTGCGCCAAGGCGGCCCGGCCCGCTTTCTCGGCTACGTCTCGCGCCGCCTTGACGGTGTTTTCAAGCTGGGTTCGCAGGGGTTTGGGTAGTGGTACGTTGGGGGTGGGTGTGACAGGGGGCATGGGAATCTCGTTATGTTTTTGATAGCTTCTTGCGCTTGATTTACGGGGGCTAGAGGGCTATTTGGCTATTAAGGTTTGCGCGTCAGCAATCAGGCCTTGGACCAACGCGCACATCTCGGCCACGGTGGATTCTTCAACCTCAAGGTAGCCTTCGTACTCCGCCAGGTTGCGTTTTTGATGCGCGGTGTCCAACACGCGCCAGCGGTTGGCGGGCCAGCCCAGGGTGTGCGTCAGGCACTGAAAGACGGTGTAGCGGTTTTCGCTGCGATAACCATGCCAGCGCAATGCGGCCAGGGCGGCGGCATGGGCGGCGTTGTAGGCGCTGGTAAAGCGGCCCTCAAGCGACAAGTTGCTTAGCTTGGCATCGCTCAGGCGGGTCTGCGCCATGGCGAGCATGCGGGTGACTTCCCTATCGTTGCGCGGCTCGGCTTTGAGTTGGCCGATGCGCACCAGGTTGTCCAATTCAGGCAGGCTCATGGGCATCCCCTATCAATAGCAGCGTGGGCTGTGACAACACCCGGTTGACAAACGAGTCTGGCTCGGCGCGGCGACGCTCAAACTCTTGGGGTGAATAGCAGCTTGGGTTGATTTTTCTGCCTAATTGGGCCTCGGCGGGCTCCAAGGTGGCCAAGACCTGGCTGAGCAGCAAGTCGTTACCCACCAGCATCACGTCAATGTCGCTGCGGGCGGTGTCGGTTTGTTTGGCGACCGAACCATAGACCCAGGCGGACTGAAGATTCGGCAGCAAGGGCTGCAAGGCATCGCGCAACACCGGCACCGTGCCCAAGGTCTTGCGGGTCAAGGCAACCAATTCAGCGTACACAGACGATTGGGGGTTGGCCTGAAAGCGGCGCAGGTTGCCCACCGCTTGCGCATCGACCAGGCCTGCTGTGGCCAGGCGGTTGAGCTCCCGCTGTAATGAGGCACTACCCAAGCCGGTGAGGCGGCGTAGCTCGTTGAGATGATAGGCGCGGTCTGGTTGACCAAACAGCCACACAAAGAGGCGCGATTGGCTGTCGGTAAAAAGTGCAGAACTGATAGTCATGCCAAATATTAGCATAAACAGGCTATTTATTGGCACAACTTCCATCGGTGTCTTGCGTTAAAGCGCCACCGGGCCACTTTTCAATTTGTCGGCCAGCAACTGCTCCACCTCGGTCAACCAAGCTTTAAGTTCTGCTTCGTTATTGAGAGTGCGCTTCGGAATGCTGACGTGCGTGACGTTGGGTTTTAGAAGTTGGACTGCGGCATGGCGGGCGGCATCAAAACGGCTGCCCAAGGCTTGGGTCTTGGAAATCCAGTGGTCTAGCGTGCAGTCGTCCAGCGCATCTTGCAATTGGTCAGGCGTTGCCAAGTCCATCGGCTTAACCGGTGCCAGGTGATGGTCTTGCGTTAACTTGGTGCGCTGAGCATCCGTCAGCTTGGTCCAATCCGCATCGGCAGACAAGTGTGCTTGTTGCGTGGCAAAGGCGGTTGAGAAGCCTTGCAGTTTGGCATTCAGTGCCTGGCGCAGCAGGTCGGCGGTGCGGTCCAGCAAGGGGCGCACGGCATCGGGCTCGGCCAGCAGGCTGCGTTGGGACTGGATGGCGTCTTTTTCGGCCGCAATCTCGTCAAAGGAGCCAAGCTCTTTGGCGTGCTCCAGCAGACTGGTGAGCTGGTTCCACACGGGTAGGCGCTTGTGGATAGCGTCCGCTGTGGTGGCCCACTGCTTGGACAAGCCCAGCAATTCGTCATGGCGGGTGTAGAGCTCCAGCAGTTGGCCGTTGCCAGACTGGGACTCCAGTGCTTCGATGGCGGTGAGCTTGGGACTGAGCGGTGCCGGGGCTGGGTCACCCGCCTTGCCAGCCAGGTCGCGCAGCTTGGTAATCAGCAGGGGAACCTTGGTCAGCTCTTCTTTGGGCTGGCAGGGCACGCCGACGGCGCTGAACAGTTGGCGAATCTTGATGAGCTGCGGCGGCGTGATGGTGATGGACTCTTGGCGAAAACTGGCTTGGGTGAGCTTGTTGCGGTCTAGGCTCTTCGCATCGACCAATTTGCTGCTCGCGTCCAGGGCGCGGATATGACCGCTTGAGAGCAGCGCAAACAGTGCACCGTCAATCGCATCACGCGGCCAACCAAAGGGCGGGCTCTCGAAGTTGTCGCGTATCTCGCTGCCCTTTTTGCCGGGGCCAATGTAGGCCAGCAGCTTTTGGCAGACAGGTTGTTTATCAGCCTCTTGGGTGTGACCGACCGCTTTAAGGGCTTCAAGGTTGCCCTTGCGAGCTTCATCAAGCACCTTGCTCCAGTGGTCACTGTCGGCAATGTCAAAGTCTTTGTAGAGACGGATGGCCGATGCCTTGGCCGCGCGATTGATGCGGTCAGACAACTCGTTGCCCTCGGTCACTTCTTGGCCACCGGCCTGGAAGACGCGGGCACCCGCAAAGAGTGCGTCCAGCAGGTCCTTCAATTCTTTGTCGGCGTCGCGTTCTCGGCTCTCCATGGAGCGCTGGGCATCGCGGCCGGGCTCGGTGGCGGGCGTGCCTTTTTTGCGCAGGGTGGCGCGGGCAGATTCGAGCGCGACGATGGCGTTGGTCAACTCGGTTTTGTTTTGGGCGCGCAAAAAGGCAAATAGCGTGGGGTTGTTAGAGGCCTTGGATTTGGCCTCGGCAATGACGGACTTTTCTTCGGTTTGCCAGCCGTCTTGCAGCCACAGGTACAAGGCTTTGTCGTTGTCGCGTGGCAAGGTCTCATCGAAGGTGGGGGTGAGGCGGCGCTCGACGTTGTCTTTGCCTTGCACGACGCGGACCTTTTTCAGCACCTCGGCAAACCGGGCCTTGAACAGGTCGGCGCGCTGCTGTTCGATGCGCTGGGGCGAGGCTTTGAGTTCGGCCTCTTGGGCGCGGAATTCCTCGTACCAGGCGCTGGACTCGACGGTTTGCAGGCGGTATTCCAGGCCGTTGGGTCCGGTCAGCGACATGACCAGGCGGTCGTCGTTTTGCAGCTTGTGCAGCAGCTCAGGCAATTGTTTGCGCAAGTCACTTGACCCATTGGCCAAATCGGTCACCAACAGGTCAGCCAGTACGTCGTCAGTGGCTTTCAGACCAATGTCGAGTGCAGCATCAGCGGGCAGCTTGTTGATGAGGTAAATGAGCTTGAGCAGCTTGCCCTTGAGCTGGGCGCTGGCATCTCCGGCGGCAAAACGCTGGACGTTTTCATAAACCTCTTTAGGCAACTGGGCCGTGGACATCAAGTTGGCAGCGATTTGGTCATACAAAAAGTCACCCGACACCACATGGCCCAGCGGCAACTCGGAGGTGGCCAACACGGCCTCGTGCACCACGCGCAATTGACTGCGCAACTGCGACACGGTGCCTGTAGTGTCGATGGTGCGCAGCACGCGCTCCCAAAAGCGGCGGCGCACCGGCAAGATGGGATAGTCGTCACTCATTAACTGTTCGTCTTCGGTGACGTGCTCCAGCTTGGTGCCGCGCAGGTGGCGCGAGATTTCACCCAGATTGCCGCGCCAGGATTGCTCGACCAGCGGGCGGGCTGAGGGCTTTTTGGCCAGGATGATTTGGCGGGTGACGTTTTCAACGTCCACATCGCTGAGCATGATGGGCACCGGGAAACGCCCCATTAAGCGCATCAGGTTGGGCATGCCAGACAACGCAGACTGGCCGGTGCCGATGAAGAGCAGTTTGCCGGTGAAGTGCTTGCACAGCGACTCGGTCATTTCTTGCACGGCGTAGGCTTTTTCGGCATCGTTGCCGATGTATTGCTGCACTTCGTCCAGCACCACCAGGGTCAGGGGAAAGTTGTCGCCCTCAGACAGGGCTTGGGTGATGGCATCGACCATTTGCTCGTTGCTGACGTCTGTCACCTGCGGGAACTGGGCTTTGAGCAACTGGCGGGCTTCGGGCTCGCTATTGGCAAGACCAGGGCGCACGGCCAGCAAAGCCTTGGCCAGATGGTTGGAGACGTACATGTGGGGTAGCTCTTGCGCCAATGAACGACCGGCATCCTTCAATGCGGCTTCAATGGGTTCGAGCAGTCCTTCCCGCTTGAGCCACAGCACCAGTTGCGCCTGGTTGAACTGTTCAGGCAAGCCTTTGGATTTGAAAATGATGCCCAACAGTGCCAGGCGAACCTTGTCGCCGGCGCCGGCACCCAGCTTGCCTGCGGCAGCGTGCAAACCGCCGTTGCGCTTGCCCTGAATGGTGAGTTCTTTGAGTGGCTGCGCCACTGCGTCAGGCAGCCGGGCCAGGCTGCGGGCGGCGGCACCGTCGGTGAACTTGTAGTCGGTCCACAAGGTGCGCAGCATTTTGGCCAGGTGCGATTTGCCGCTGCCGTAAAAGCCAGAAATCCAGATGCCGGGCTGCTCGTTGCGGCTGTCGAGGTTGAGCAGAAACTTTTCCAGCACGGTCTGCAAGCCTTTTTCGTACTGGCCATCACAAACAAAGGTTTCCAGTTCGTAGCGCAGCACGCTTTGGGCGGCTTCGGAATGGTCTTCAGAAACTTCGGCCACGCCGTTGTTGACGAGGCGGTTTTCATTCGGTAGCTTGTTGTAGATTTCTTTGTTCAGCATTTTTGGGTCCTCACCTGGGCTGATTTTTTAATGGGCAATTATTCGGTGGCGAGCAAGGGCACGGCCAGATAGTTCCAGCCGTCGCGCGCGTCTAGAAGCCGATAGGTGTGGTTTTCTGGGTGGTGCTCACCAGGGAAGAACACAAGCAGACGACCGGGTACTGAGTCCTTGATTCCTTCGACGACCGAGGAAACACGGGCCAGGCCGAATAGGCTGCCAACGCCCAGCAGGGCAACCACGGTGTCAGGGGTGGACTCGGCAGTGATACGGGTCTTGAGCTGCGCAATCAGGTCGGTGACGAACTCGGTCAGTTCGCCAGTCTGGTAGCCCGCCAGGTCTTCTGGAGACTCAAAGTACGCATCCCTATATTCCTGCTCTGACATCCATTGCGGGAAAGCATTGGTCACGTCAATCAATAGCCATTGCTTGCCAGCTTGTTGGGTGACCAAGGCAAATTCTTCAGCGTTGGCACGCAAGCGCAGCTCGTCACTCTTGTCGTACACCGCAAAAATGACACGCTGCACGGCAGCTAAACCTGCTTGCCACGGCACAGTGAGATGCTGACGGTAGGTGGACACGAGTTTGCTGACCTTAGATGACATGGGAAACCTCTTGGCACATCTTTTCTTCTTCCGACGTGAGGTAGTCGGGGAACCGAACTTCTTTGACACCGCCAGCATTCAAAAACACCAGCAAGCCTCGGTGGAACGCTGAGTTTGCAAGAGCCTCTAGCTCACCTGGTGAGCCTGGAAGTAAATTCATCCATGGGGATGTGAATAAGCGCTGGCCTGACAAGCCTTCCAAGTGCCCGAGAAACAGGCAAAAGGCCACGTTTGCCGGAGTCACCATGGGGATGGAGCGCGTTTTTCGCGAGTGACCATTTAGAAAACCCGCAGCGGTCCAGCTGCCATTCACGTTCTGAGCAAACGATTTCAGGGATGCCGGGCTGAAGCGGTCTTGGTGGTCAGCGGCCAAACACTGCTCCAGGTCTTCGCGGGTGACCAGCACGCCGGGGTGTTTGGCCAGAATGAATGCCTGGGTGCCGCGCAATAAGGGGTCACGCGCCAAAGCCGCAGTCAACGCCAAAACGGGCTGTGCAGCAACATCCACCGGCCACAACCGGCGTAATGCGCGAAACAAGGGCAGTTGCGTGTCGAGCCCATACAGGGTGGTGAGGTGGCGCAGTGCCAGCTCGCGGGACTTCCTGGTGGGCTTGGCCAACAGGTTGTCGACCAAGACGGCTCGGGCATAGTCTGTGCGCTTGGCACCGGCATCCACTTGGTTAAACAATACCACTAGGTCATCGAACATCATTGTTCGAGCTGCGTGCGGGCCGTTGGAACCGAAGCGGAAACCCAGCTTGGTAAGGAGTTGTACTTTGGCAGCGCTCACTGTTACTTTCTACATCAACTGGCGGAGATTTTCACTGCGAGCCACTATCTGCAAAAAATGAGTGGGCTGGAACGATAACCCCCGCGCATGAAAGTCTGTAATGGCTAAGCATAAAACAATTCGCTAGGTTTTAAAAAAACGAAGCCCTTTGCATGGAAAAACCAGGTTTTCTCAGCTTTTGCAATTGCCTTTGAGGCTGACTCACGGGTAACAAAGGTAACCGTGGCCACCTACAGGCGCGCCCAACCGGCGCGCCGTGGTTTACCCGGCACCAGGACCCGGACTACTGGTACAGAATAGTACAGACGCGTCAAAAGTTGATAAGCTGTTGATTTCTCTCGTGATTAACGGCAACGCATGTTGTCGATATGACGTGTTTTTGTTGGCGATATGACATGTTTCATCGCCAACTCGCAGACGACACCGTGTCACGACGGCCAACTCCCTGCTCTGCCATTGAACCGACCAGCCATCAAGATGTCCAATCGCCGTTAACCCATCTTTCACTTGACGGCGCCGACTCCTGTGTGTGCTTGACGGTGCATCATCACCTTGGATTGGCCATAGTCGCTCCAGCAAGCGCTCTATGCCGATTTTCAGGGTATGGCCAATGCCAATCGCCGTTGACAAAAATGCGTGTATGGCCATGGGGACATCACGTTTCAGCAGTAGCCGCTCGGCCAACGACACTTGCGAGTACGGTTTGCCAAGCAATGCACGGGCGAGTCGGTAATTTAGCGCAATATGCATGCGGTCATCGTTGCCAATGACCAAAGCTATCAGGTACGACTGCCGCTCGGACATTTTATTGTCCCCGAAATACTCCCAAATGATGACTTCGCACAGTCGCTCCAGTTGCTTCTCGCGCAGAGCCTGCGTAGAACCGCCAGTTTGACTGCCGCAGCGACGATTTAGCTCATACCAGGAGGTTTCGAGCATCAAGGTCTGTGCATCATCTCCATATTCAAGCGGGTGAAGGCGGCACCATAGCTCACGCCCGATTTCGTTTGTCGTTGTCGCGCTAAGCACGGCTGCTGCTGCAGAGTTGCCAAGTTGTTGCTGTGCTAACTCTAGCAAGACCAGCAATAAAGTCTGCTCGGGGATACCCAGGGCAGCTTTGGCGCTGAAACGCAAGTAATGCCCACCCGATTCAGGTTTATAGGTGACATCGAGAGGAGGTCGAGCGTGGTCTTTCGGAATTGGACGAAACAGCGTGCTTAACCCAACAGGTGGGTGATAACGAACGAGCCGAGCTGTCGCAACTTGACTTACTTTCATGCTCATGTCGTCCTCGTCCTTTTTTTGGCGATGGTCGCGTTCGTAGCGGACATGACGTTCCTCGCACTTGCCTGTTGGATTGCATCGGGCAACATCAACAGCCCACCTTCAAGTCGCTTCAACATGAAAGTTGGTTGCGGTGGAACATAGTTTGACTTGGCAATATCAACCATGACAAATCGGCTGCATTCGCTTTCGGCTACACCGTACCGCTTAGCTATTTCCCGGGTTGGTCTCGACAGGTTCAGCTGCCAGCGCACCCCGTCAGAGAGTGCCGTGGAACCCCGCGCAGCACCCACGGTGTCCCCTTGCCCCAACTGCGTTGAGGCTCGGTTGGTGTGGTGAGCAAAAACAACAGCTGCTTTGGTATGCGAAGAGATTTCTTGCAACATCTGAACAAGTGCCGTCATCGCGCTCGAGTCGTTTTCTTCAGAAGTGTGCAAGCGTCGAATGGGGTCAAGTATGACCAGTCGAGCACCTTTGCAAGCAAGCTTCAAGTAATTAAATGACTCAGATGGGATGAGGGCGCGGTCCATGAGCGTCACACGCGGCATCTCTGCCAGAGAATAAATTTGAAGGTGTTCCGCCCATAAGCGCAGTAGCCGTTCTGGTGAAATGTCCAGCCCCAACAGTTCTGAATGTTGCAGCAGCGTCGCAGCTATAGCGTGCAGTCTGTGCCAAATGACATTAACAGCTTCTTCTGCCGCCACCATGACAACCTTACCGGGCTGAGCAGACAACGTCATTCCATACTGACCGTCCGCGAATATGCCGCCACAAATACTTCCACCGCAAGCGATTGCCATGGCGACCTGCAGCTCGAACATGGTTTTACCCACACCACCTGGCCCCGCCAACATACCCACTGTGCCGGCCAGTAGCCCAGGCAAGACGTGGTCCTGTGGCGTCGGGCTCGTGGTTAAGAGTTGCAAGATATCGAGCGGCTTTGCAAACGGATTTGTGTTTACTGCGCTGCTCATTTTGAACTTTCGCGAGTAACTGTCTCTTGGACAAACTGCTCCAACCATGCGCACACATCCCCGTGCCTCCAGCGTAAAAGCCTGGTGTGCGGCAACACCAACCTCGGTGGTACTGCATCGGGGTTGCGGCGCATGTCTTTTTTTATAGTGTCGGGGCTCCTGCACAACAACAACGCGAGGTCGTCAAGAGTTAAAAGTTTCGTAGAACTCATTCAATGCTTTCAATACCGGTCTGGTTTGACCTCAAGCGCGACCGGTAGAGCCCCCTTGTGCCAGCTGCTGGCATCTATCGCCATAAGCTGACTTGTATAGAACGTGGTTTTATATTAAAAAAAAGGCGAGTCCAAGGACTCGCCAATCAATCATTTACCGCTCTGCTTACCAGGCTTCCGAGTCGCGATATCGCGACAGCCTGTGTCTGCTTTGAGCTTCGACTTTTCACGTATCGCCCCCGCGCGCTGCAAAGACTGCAAATAGTTGGGCAAACTTGCAGCACCAAAAAAATCAACGTTGGGATTGAACTGCTGGTACAAAAGAACAATCGCTTTTTTTGCATCAAATGATAGTGAAAGCAGGTCAACTGGCATCGACTTGCGCACCTTTGGGTCTCGCATGATTTGGCGAATTGACCGCTTAACAGCTACTTCTTCTGATTCGCTCGGAACAAGAAAATCACTCATCGAAACACTTCCTGCCAACACTTTTGCAACTATTGGCGGTAGACCAAGGTAGTTTGCACTTGCAATAAGAAAATCAGGGCTAGAGTCTTTAATGTCGCAATTGCCGTATGAAAGCTGCATCAGATGCCCGGCAGTTACACCCAGTGCGAGTGAGAGGTCACCGAGCGACTCCCCTCTTTCCTTGGCCTCATCAAGCAGATTTGACAACAGTGGGCCACCGTGCGAGGGATAAAAACGAGCATCTCGTTCTCCTCGATTTTCAGCAGCGACAGCCGCAGCGCCCCTATCACCTACACAGCTAATCTCGCGCATTTTTCTTGAATTTGTAACCATGACATGTCCTTTTTAAATTCGCATGCACTTGCATACTGACACGTATAGTCACGCCGGTTAATCGGCTTCGATGAAGTTTGCAGCTGATGGTTTGGGTTGCCAGTTTGGTTGATAAAACCGACACGCTTTATCACGGCAAATTTCTTGTTGTTACCGTGGGCAAGGGGAACAAAAATGTAGTTTCTAAAACTCCAACAGGCTTTTTTTTCTCTTTCGCTTTTTGCTGCCTGTAGAGCTCTGCTATACGCTCAAGCCGTGCATCGGTAATATTGAGTAAAGAATCACGACAAGACTCTCTTAAGTGGAAATACACCCATGGCGCAGCACAACTACAAACCTCTAAAAGCAACCGCTTGTGGGCTACGGAGGCGGGAACCACAACTCGCTCGCCGTATGGGTCATCTACATGACGGAGCTCGTATTCATCATCATTCACTTGATGAAGTTCAATACCGAATTCAGGTGCAATTTTTTGAAGTCTGTCTTTGTCCTCTATGGAAAGAGCGTCGATTCGATTGTTTCGTTGTGATTTCGGCATGGTTCGTCTCCTTTGTCCAGATGCGCGGTCCAGCACACCAACGCCACGGTTTTTCTTGGACGCAAGCCCACAAAATGTGCGCTGTACCAGGTATAGAAACCGCCCTAGAAAAATTCAATTAATGCCCATTGGCAAACCAGGCCCCACCAAAAAAAACACCCTTACAAGAAGGGGCACCGAATCATCAAAGTTGGGCGACGGACTAAAAGATTTGAATGTCTTTTCTGCCTTCTCCCTGAGCTGTGCCAACTGTGTCTTGCCCTCTGCATCGCCGGCGGCAGCCAGGCGCATCGCACGAATCCATTGGTAGTTTTGCTTTCCCAGTTGAGTGCCTTCCTCCACCTGGCGAAGCAGAATAGTCACAAACAGCTTTACATACGGCGAAGCAGATGACAACTCTGTCAGCACAAATGCGCCAGGATAAAGGTTCTGGCGAAGAAGTTCCAAGTCGTGTTCGTCGCGAGTTGCTAATGAAACATTGCCCGGCCAGACGAAGTCGTGCAAATCCACCACCCCTGCAGTGGCCAGCACCAGTACCGTTAGCCACCCGAGATAGTTCGCAGCGCGCTCATGCACTTCCCGGTGTGCATTCGCAATCAGAGATTCGTTACGACGTCATTGAGCCAAGCGTTCATAGGTCACCCCAAGGTGCTTTGCCAAGAGGCCGAGCGTGTCACCACGCCGCGTCGCTTCAAAAACCAAGGCTCTCAGCAAGGGCTGTTCATCGCCCATCACTGGTGGTGGGTTGTGGCGTTTGACTTTCCTTGTTTTTTCTGTCACACATATTTTCTGTTGAACGGCAGCACATGCTGCCTATTTGCATAAGCACCGACAAATGCCCCCTCTACGGCATGAAGCGTGGACGGTTTAATTCCCATTTCCACTTCATGCTCGCTTACCTAAAAATATGCAGTTTTAGCGAGTGGCATCACCATGGGCGAACTGCATTTCGAAGAAATAGGGTTGTTGGGACAAATGAAAATTGAGGTCATCGACACTGAAGGCTTCAAGTTCGATGCCAGCGTCTTTCCTGCGGTACTTTCCGAGTGCCTGGTTACTGGAGTGATTCAGTGGAGATGTACCCCCCCAATTGGTTCAATCGTCCGCGTTGACGGGAAGGGGCTCAATCCAGGGTGCCAATATTTGGCGCTTGCCTGGGGGGCGACACTTGGTACGGACGCACCAGAACTTGTTTTTTTGCAAGCCAACAGGTGGGCCCTGGCGAGACTATCTCTGCCCAAAGTACTTGGCCGAACAAGCCAGATGGTTCATGTCACGCTTTCTGCCCTTGATGCCATGGCGAACATAGATTTCGACAACGAACCCGAGCAACGCAGGAGCCAACCGATTGCCCCACACCTTTTGAGCTCAACGGTGGGACTGGCGCTGAGTGAAATGTCTTCCCAACTGTTGCTGAGGCTGTCTTGGCAGGCGGTGCTTTCAGCCAACGAGCTGAAAGCAGAAATTTTTCCATTGGGCTAGCACAGGGCTTAGAAAAGCCTCCCTTAAGGGAGGCTTCCTTTTGCGCTGGCGTTATCAAAATAGTTTGAATGCGTCGCCAAATTAACCCCGAAGCCTAAGCTCCGGGGCAATGAATCAGACGAACAACGCATCACAGGATATCTCCCTTGCCTTGTCCAATCGCCACGGTTCACCTGGGGCCAAGTCCCAAATTTCCGCGCACTGTGCAAACGCTCGGGCTCACCAGGCCGCCAAGCCTGGCTCACCGAATAAAAGCGTCCGCACAGCTCGAAAGATGCCCGCCAAGGCATCTTCTCCCAAAGCCCCACCCGCCAAGGAGGGGCCTGTTCACTTCAATCATCATCTTTCCAACCGACTCGGCTCTCGCCGGCCACTCAACCGCATAGGCAGACTCTTGCGAATCTTGGGATATTGTCCAGGGATTGCTCCCTGCCCTTGACCCCAGCAGTTGGCTTATAGCCCCCGGTTCAGCGTGGTAGTTACTTCCACGCCCCTCGGGCCATTTTGTGTTGGTTCGATATGCAAGTCTTCACGAGTAGAACGCAAGTTGCTCACGAACAGCAGTGCTTTCTGGCGCGTCTCCAGATTTCCCACACCCCGAAACCATTAAGCGGGTGGGTACTCATCGCACTGTTCTCTGCTCATTTCCACAATTTCCAGGCACTTCAGGCCCTAGCTTGCTCACACTCATCCGATTGCCCTCGCAGGCTTTTACATGCTTTTGCTCCCAGTGATGCCGACGGCTTTGATGGTGCGACCCATCTCACCCCCTGCTACCACCCATACCCCTCACCAGGTTCAAACCCTGGCTTGTGCATGGTCGCGGACTTCGACACCTAAGTGCCTCGCCTCGCCCAGCTGGACTGCATGTCGGTAATCGTCTCGCCTCTGCCCTTGTTCAGGAGGCAGGGTAGCGGGCCGACAGACTTAAAAAAATCATCTCGCATATCAGGCGCTCGTCCCGGATGACAAATCCGGGGGTCACAGGCTGCAAAGCCCTTGGACAGGTTATTACCCCTGGCCAGCCCTTCCCCAATCGCACGGTCTCGGCACCGCAGCGCATTGCGCGCCACCGTGCCAGGACCCCGGGTCGCGACCCGGGCGTATGAAGTAGAGGCGGGGGATTACTCCGACAGCTTGCGCTGTCGGGATTACTCCCCGCCCCCCTTCCGACACGTAGCGGGCGCCCGTTTGAGGACGCACTACGCGCTGTGGCGCTCGGGAACTACCCGAGCTCACGCCGGAAGGAAGGATGATGATGAAGTTCAGGGCGTTGGCGCGCCCCCAGCGAACTTCAAGAAGTTTGGAGGGTGTTGGCGCACCTGGCCCTGTTCAATGCGTTGGCACGCACTTCACATTGCCTCAACTGCGTATAGGCACTCAAATTTTTGTGCCTGCCAAAAATTTGAATGGCTTCATAGTTCCCCCTCATTCCAGCGTCTGCTGACATCCCATACTCACTTTTCTGCAGGGCAGACGCCCCATTGACGTTGTCAGACACACCACTTTTTTCCTTGTCGCTATATGTATCAACCTCTACCGACAACCATCATGAATAACTCTCCAAACGTCATGGACTTGCGTGTTCCCACCAGCAAAACTGTGTTGATGCAGCACCTTCAAACCTTGGTCTTGCGCGGCAATTCATATTGGATTGGCGGTGTCATCACCCCTGCCAAGCTCCCTGCGTTAGCCAACAAAATGGCCAGTCGCTACCCGGTCACGCGTGACGAACGTGGTCGAACTTACGACCGCTCAAAGGGCTTGGCTGGTGCCCATTTTGTAGCCTTCCCCACTGTTGACGGCAACATCGCATGGTGGGTACTGACGAGCGACGGAAAAGGCGGCCTGGCTGATAAAAAAGCTTCGCCTGATGCCCACGTTGCCCAACACGCCATGCGAGCCAACGGTCACATCGAGTTTGAGGATTACGTGCTGCTCTACGCCCACAAAAAAGATGCCCGTAGCGTGATTGATGCCAAGACCGGCCGGGAAAAGCAGGTCATCAAAGACTGTTCAACCTGGACCTGGAAAATGTCATCCAAAGCCTATGGGCAGGTATTGGCGGCCATTGAACGCGATGTCGCGGCGTTAAATTTTGGCCGTGACGATGTTGGCAGGCTCGAAGGCTTGCGCGGCACCCTGGCCTACCAGCGACGCAGACCCTTGTTTTCTGGTGTACGAACGCAGGTACTGCAACTACACCGCGAGGCTGATAGCCAATGGGGCCTTATGCGCAAGGCCTGGCTGGGACGTTACACATTGCTGGCCGCCAAGTACGGCGATAACGCGGGCCGCTTGCGTTCGCTGAAAGAAATCACCAGCAAGCACCTGCCCAAAATGGTGCGCATGAAGGTTTTTGGGGCGACAACCTTAGGCCATTTACTGCGCGGCGAACTCGGCTCTGAACGCGCAGTTACCTGATTGTTCTCTGCGCCGACACCTTGTGGTCTCGGCGCGGACACCTCCAGCGTATCCGCGCGGCAATTGGGGCATGAACGCGCGGTGACTACACAGGTTGGACGCGCGATGACAGCACGGCTATTGCGCGTCCATTCCAATTTAACTGCGAGAAATTCATCCCATGAAAACATTTGTTATCAAAGCCCCTTCGATTGGCAAAAAAACTTGTTCTTTGGTCAGCCAGTTCTACGACAAAGGATTGCATCGCACCCGAACCCGATACCTCGGGAGCTTCAACCTTGCGCTTGACCCCAGGGTGTTGCCCATCGGAATCCGGTTGCGCCCGGGCGTTGAACTTGCCCATGCACAACTCGAGGAAATCCGGGACTGGCTTAAACAGCACGGCCTTTTTGGTCGGCAGCCCAAGTTATCAGCGGACGTTCTGGAGCTCGCGCGACACCAACTGTATGAGCAGACACAAAGCGAAGGCGTTCAGGTTAGCAGCCCGTGTCCTCTAGACAAGGCCACCGCCGTACTCAATGCTGCGGCCACAGGCCTTGAAAACGAAGCGGCAGCTTTGCGCGCAAAAGGGCTTGAGCTAACACCTGGACTATTGAGCTACGTGGGAATTGAATACACGAACTGTCGCAATGAACTTGACCGCATCAAGGTGAGCGCAAATCGTGTCCGCGTGGCCTTCAGCGCATTTGAGGAGTCCCTCAAGACCGCAAGATTGATGAAACGCCTGAAAAAATCAGTTAAACCGGCAAATGCTGTTTGTGTCGACTTCGAGGTAACGAAGGTAACTGCCTGAAGCAGGTATGCGCCTTCTTCGATAAAAAAATATTTTTTGCTATCTCCTAGAAAAAATTGGCACGTGCCAATTTTTTCAATACCGGCAAGGCACTGCCCCTGGTCCCGGTGCGGTTGAACCCGAGGTACCGTCTTTATATCAGCTGCGAAATGTACGTCACCATTTGGACCTGCAATGTCCAAACGCCCACGCTGTCAGGCTGAAGGCTCATTATCCCAAAGGGCTCGGGAACCATTGCTGTACGGTTTTTTAATGCTATTTATTTGATATCGATTAAATCTGAGTTAAGTCGAAGTTCTCTGGGTGCTCGGCATCTGCAGCAATAAAGAGAGCAATCTCCCGTTTGATTTCGTTTGCTGTCACTCATTCTCCTTGTTTTTAAAATTCCCAAAACCCTGCTCCTTTGGCAGCCCACGCTCTAGCCACCATGCAACAAGCCGGAACGGCCAAGCATGGTGCAGCCACAGCGTAAGCTGCAGGCGAAGCTTTGGCCAGTCCATCAGTTCATCAGCCATGCAGCACCCCCCTTAGCAACCTCAACATCGTATCGATACGCCCGAGCTTCGACAAAACGACGATGACGTGGGGAGTAAAGCTCCAGCAAATGCTCAAGCAGGGGAACATGCTGAAAAAGTATGTATCTGGACGACTCATCGAGAAATGGGCTAGTGACGGGGGCTCCTTTGGAATTGTGGTGCTGCAATGCAACGTCAAAATCTGAATAAAGCACAAAGTCACGTGTGTCCATCACAGCAGAACTCGCTCAAATTTGAGGCCATCGCCAGTGCGCCGACGCTCCAGCTCGATTTGCAATTTTACGGGTGTGAACATACCTTGCGGCTATGGCGGAAGTAGACGCGAAAAGGATGCCAGTGCGCAAGCATGATAAAAAATCGATGCTTGCCGTCTTGCAGCAGCCAGTCGCACATTTAGGCTGCCTTTTTTTTGAACCTGAACTGAATCACATTGCTGGAGCCCCGTTCAGGGATTTCGGCATCCATCGCAGTAACCTTCCCATGAGTGCGCAACAATACACTCGTGGCATCCTTCACCACGGACTCGACAACTGGCAAATTTGCCGGCGTGCAAGCCTTGGCCTCTTGGACTGGTGGAGCATCTACAGCTTGTGCGGCGTTTTGCAGCGTCGTATTTCTTTCGTTGCTTACCGAGTCGCCCTCCCCAGTTTTAGCGCGGTTAAGCCGGAGTGCACGTTTTTCGTTACGCTGTGTTTGTGCATCCTTTGGTGAGCTTGGCGGCAGCTCAACGACTCCCCCTCTTTCTGTGGCCATGTCCAGTGCATGAAGCTGGTCTTCTGCGACCAAATCGACATAAAACTGAGCCGTGCCAATGGTTGAGTGCCCCAGGACATGTTTAAGTTCATGAGTCTGCAGCCCGCGTCGCACCCAGTCAGTGGCACCGAGGTGGCGCAAGTCCTTGAACTGCAGGCCCGGCAAGTTGGCTCGCGTGCGTACCCGGTTCCAGGCAAGAGTCACTGCGTTGGGGGTCAATGGAAACACAAATCCAGAGGGGTCGTGTGGAAGATTGCTGAGCACCTCCAAAACTGGCTTTGAAATGCTGTAACTCTTTTGCCCCGTCTTGGTCGGCAGCATCATGGTGCGGTTTTCGAGGTCGACCAAACTCCATTGCATACTGAGCAAAGTGTCACGACGCAGGGTAGTTTCTTTAGCCACCAGGGCCAACGGCCAGATATAGGGGTTGTCACACTCACCCAATGCTGCATTCAAATCATCGCGCTGCTGCTTGGTCAGATGAACAAACCGTCTCTGGGACTTGCCAAGCCGAATACTCAGGCAGGGATTCTCGTACCCCTTCCATTGCCACTCCTTAATTGCCGTGTTGAACATGGTCTTTAGCATGGCAATTTCTTTTTGCACCGTGCTGTCGGACAAAGCGTCCTTATTCATCTGAACAAACAGAGCTCGAATGTCGGTCGTCGAGATGGTGTTGCAGCGTTTGGCTGCCAGCTGTGCGAACTGGAGGTATGTGCCTTTTCGCAGGGCGCGACGTTTGTCGTTAAATGATTTCCAGGATTTTGGTATATCCGTAGCGGGGTACTCCTGAACTTCGACTGCACCCTTGTCATTTTCGACCGCCTTGAGTAGCGGCATGCCAACACCCAGCAGATAGCGGTTGATGCGATTGAGTTCAGCCACCACGCCACCCTTGTCGACACTGTAGTTACGCCCGTAATGGTCCAGGGCCTGTGCCAAGGTCGCGCCTGAGGGTCCTCCCAGGACCGCATCGTGCTCGGTGTCGCTCTTGGATTTCATGTCATGAATCCACTGCTTTGCATCGGCGTGCAAAACAAAGTCCTGGCAGGGACGCGAGCCGTTCTTGAGGGTGACTTGGGCGCGCCATTTGCCGCGGTATTTGAAAGGTGCTGAGGCCTTAGACATGCTGGCCTGCCCGTGCTGCTGGGTGGTTCAACACAGCGTGTCCACTGTTGGGACACGTAACTTTTTCTCGCTTCATCGCTCTACTCCAAACGTTGTGGAGTGAGGTCTAGGCACTTGTTTTAGCCTTTTGGGGCGAAAACAAGCGAACACGCGCGACATGAGGGCGACAACAGGCGCAGGGTTTCACGTGTGCCCGACACGAGACGCAGCAAACGCTAGGGTAGCGCTACAACACATCCCGCCTCGACGAACTTCCGGCTCCATTTTGCGCTATCAATTGCGCTATCAAAACCGCTTCCTAACCCGCAAAAGACAAAGGCCTCCGAGTGGAGGCCTTTGAAATCAAGCACTTAGCGCGCTTTTAATTGGTGGGATGTGCGGGGGTCGAACCCACGACAAACGGATTAAAAGTCCGAAATATTGGACTTATATGAATTTATATGGACTGGCAACGAGTTCATAAACCATTGATTTGTAATGAATTGTTG
>Ga0210023_1001218_pt1 | contig 18344 bp, 17 predicted proteins | sample CryGeymeta201524_FD_183987 | JGI IMG/M metagenome (GOLD analysis project Ga0210023, IMG submission 183987) | Groundwater microbial communities from Crystal Geyser aquifers in Utah, USA - Crystal Geyser metaG 2015-24 (SPAdes) (version 2) | ecosystem: Environmental > Aquatic > Deep subsurface >... | reverse complement strand
TTGGAGGCGTCGAGCGTGCCGCCGGAGGCCGCCCCGGCACCGATCAGGGTGTGGATTTCGTCGATGAACAAAATGGTGTTGGGCTTGTCCTTGAGCGATTTCAGCACGCCTTTAAGGCGCTGCTCAAAGTCACCGCGGTACTTGGTGCCCGCCAGCAGCGCGCCCATGTCGAGCGAGTAAACGATCGACTCGGCCAAAATCTCGGGCACGTCTTTTTGCGTGATGCGCCAGGCCAGGCCCTCGGCGATAGCGGTCTTGCCGACACCAGCCTCACCCACCAGCAGCGGGTTGTTCTTGCGGCGCCGGCACAGGATTTGAATGACGCGCTCGACCTCAAACTCACGCCCGATCAGCGGGTCGATCTTGCCGTCTTTGGCAAGCTGATTGAGGTTCTGCGTGAACTGCTCCAGTGGCGAGGCTTTTTCGTTCTTCTCGGCTGTACCCTCCTCGGCTTCGGCGGCATTTTCAGTGGACCGGACCGGCTCGGGCGGGTCGCTCTTTTTGATGCCGTGGGCAATGAAATTGACCACATCGAGACGCGTCACGCCCTGCTGGTGCAGGTAATAGACGGCATGCGAGTCTTTTTCGCCAAAAATAGCCACCAGCACGTTAGCGCCGGTCACTTCCTTTTTGCCGCTGCCGGTGGACTGCACATGCATGATGGCGCGTTGAATGACGCGCTGGAAACCCAGCGTGGGTTGGGTATCGACGTCTTCGGTACCGGCGACTTGCGGCGTGTTGTCCTTGATGAAGGTCAACAGCGACTTGCGCAGGTCATCAATATTGGCAGAGCAGGCGCGCAGCACCTCGGCGGCGCTGGGGTTGTCCAGCAAGGCCAACAACAAATGTTCCACCGTGATGAATTCATGGCGCTGTTGACGCGCCTCGACAAACGCCATGTGGAGGCTGACTTCCAGTTCTTGGGCAATCATGGGATTCCTTTAAGGCTTTTGTTTCAGGCTTTGACTGTAATCTGATTTTTAATTCATGTGACGGCGTCGGGATTCAAATACTTAGGACCCTTAGGACGCCGCAGGTTCACAAAAGCACTTGAGCGGATGCCCGGCCCGGGCGGCCGCATCGAGCACCTGGTCAACCCGGGTAGCGGCCACATCCCGCGAATACACGCCGCACACCGCTTTGCCTTCCAAGTGAATCTTGAGCATGATGCGAGTCGAGGTTTCGAGGTCCTTGCTGAAAAACGCCTGCAACACCATCACCACGAACTCCATCGGCGTGTAATCGTCGTTGAGCATCACCACTTGGTACATCTGCGGCGGTTGGGTGCGCTGGGTGCGGCGCTCCAGCACCACGGTGCCGTCGCTCTCAGGAATGTCAATAGGCTGAATGGAGGGAGATTTGGGAAGTTTGGTGACCATGGACGGATTTTATCGGTCTGACTTTTGCAAACGCGCAAACGTCTTGCGAAACTTGACCACCTTGGGCGCAGCCACCGCCATGCAATAGCCCTGATGAGGATTCTTTTCAAAAAAATCCTGGTGGTAGTCCTCTGCCGGCGAGTAATTGGTCAGCGGCAGCACTTCAGTGACGATGGGGCGCGCATAGGCGCCGCTTTGGCTGAGTTCGTCGATCAGCGCCAGCGCCACCTGCTGCTGCTCTGGCGTGCTGAAGTAAATGCCGCTGCGGTACTGCGTGCCGTGGTCGTTGCCCTGGGCGTTAAGCGTGGTGGGGGCGTGAATCACAAAAAAGATTTCTAGAATTTCCCGCACGCTGATCTGCTGCGGGTCATAGACCAGTTTGACCACCTCGGCATGTCCGGTGCGTCCAGTGCACACCTGCTCGTAAGTGGGTTGCTGCGTTTGGCCGTTGCAATAACCCGACTCCACGTCGAGCACACCCCTGACCTGCACAAAAACCGCCTCGGTGCACCAAAAACAGCCGCCGCCGAGCGTGATGGTTTGACTTGTTTGTTGCATGACTCGATCCCCTTGAAATTGCTAACCTGAAAAAATGACCAACACCTTCATGCTAGCCGCAAAACGGCAAGCCTGATGCAACCGGGCCTTTGTGTGAGCAGGCAGAATTTGCACTTGAGATACACTAATAACCAATTAGTCATTAGCTCATGCCGAACGTCGCATCCCACACCGAGCCACAAATTGGCGCCTTGCCCAACGCACAGCCAAGGCGCTCGCGGCGCAAAAGCGCGCGTCCGGGCGAGCTTTTGGCCGCTGCGCTGGACCTGTTCGTTGAAAAGGGTTTTGCCGCCACCCGCGTCGAGGAAGTGGCGGCGCGTGCCGGGGTCTCCAAGGGCACGCTGTTTTTATACTTTCCAAGCAAAGAGGAGCTGTTCAAGGCCGTGGTGCGCGAGAACATGTCTAGCCGCTTTGCCGAATGGAACGACGAGTTCGACCGCTTCGAGGGCAGCACCCGGGACATGCTGCGCCACTGTTTGTTCAGCTGGTGGGAACGCCTGGGAACCACCAAGGCCAGCGGCATCCCCAAGCTGATGATGAGCGAAGCGCAAAACTTCCCCGAACTGGCTAGCTTTTACCAACATGAAGTCATGCAACCCGCTCATGCGCTGATTCAGCGCATTCTGAAACGTGGCGTGGCGCGCGGCGAATTTCGCCCGATGGATGTCACCTATGGCGCCTATTTGGTGATGGCACCCATGCTGTTTCTGGCGCTATGGCAACATTCCCTGGGTACCTGTTGCGGCGCCCAGGCGCAGCTCAACCCGCAAAGCTATCTGGCAGCGCAGCTCGACATGCTGTTGTATGGTTTTTGCGCTCAATCCCCATTAGCCTCAACCCCACGCAACGTTCTCCCGGAGCAGACACCAATATGAAACCCTGGATCAAATGGACGCTTGCCGGCCTCGTTTTGGCCCTCGTGGTCGCAGGCACCGTGCGCACGCTGTCTGCACGCAAAGACCGCCAGGTGGCACTGGAAGCGCAACAGGTGGCACAAAAATCGCAAGTCAGCATCAGCCTGGCCGCCAGCGACCTGGTGCAGGTCAGGTCGCTTGAGCTGGTGAAAAGCGTGGTGCTTTCCGGGCCCATCCACGCCGTTAACACGGCGACGGTGAAAGCACGCATTGCGGGCGAGCTGCAGGCTTTAAGCGTGCGCGAGGGCGACAGCGTGACCGCCGGCCAGGTGCTGGCCCACATCGACCCCACCGAAACCGATGCCCGTGTGCGCCAGGCGCGTCAGCAGGCCGCAGCGGCCAAGGCGCAGGTGGACATTGCCCAGCGCAGCTTCAACAACAACCAGGCGCTGGTGGCGCAGGGCTTCATCTCGAGCACGGCGCTAGAAACGTCGCAAGCCAGCCTGGCCGCGGCCCAGGCCAATTACGCTGCGGCGCAATCGGGTGCTGACGTGGCGGCCAAGGCGCTGGCCGACACCGTTCTGCGCGCGCCGATCGCCGGGCAAATTTCACAACGCATGGTGCAACCGGGCGAACGCGTGTCGGTGGACACCCGCATCGTCGAGATTGTGGACAACCGCCAACTGGAGCTCGAAGCCAGCCTGAACGCCGCCGACTCGCTGCAGGTGAAGCTGGGGCAAAGCGCCCAATTGACGATTGACGGGACAGATCAGACCATTCAAGCGAAGGTGGTGCGCATCAACCCCAGCGCCGCCGTGGGCAGCCGCGCCGTGCTGGCGTATCTGGCTATTCGCCCGCATGCCAACTTGCGCCACGGCCTGTTTGCCCAGGGTTATCTGACGGTTGGCCGAGTGCAAACGCTGGCCCTGCCCTTAAGCAGCGTGCGCACCGACAAGCCGCAACCCTACGTGCAGCTGGTCAGCCAAAACCAGGTGCAGCACGCCAACGTGACGTTGGGTGGACGTGGCGATGCAGACGGCGTGACCATGGTGGCGGTCAGCGGCTTGCCCGAGGGCGGCGTGGTGATCGACGGCACGGTGGGCAGCCTGCGCGCCGGCACGCTGGTGACGACGACCGCCGCCGCAGCAGGAAGCCAGTAAATGTGGTTCACCCGCGTCAGCCTGCACAACCCAGTGTTCGCCACCATGGTCATGCTGGCCCTGGTCGTGCTGGGGCTGTTTTCCATGCAGCGGCTGCAGGTGGACCAGTTCCCCAACGTCGATTTCCCGGTGGTGGTGATCAGCACCAACTACCCCGGCGCCTCGCCTGAAATTGTCGAGAGCGAAGTCACCAAGAAAATCGAGGAAGGCGTCAACTCGGTGGCCGGCATCAACGCTCTCACCTCGCGCTCGTATGAAAGCCAGTCGGTAGTCATCATCGAATTTGGCCTGCACATGGACGGCCGCAAAGCCGCCGACGACGTGCGCGAAAAGGTGGCCGCCATCCGCGCCACGCTGCGCGATGAGGTCAAGGAACCGCGCGTGCTGCGCTTCGACCCGGCCAGCCGTGCCATCTGGTCGGTGGCGGTGCTGCCCGATGCCAGCGCGGGCACGGCGTTCAATGCGGTCGAATTGACCAGCTGGGCCGAACAGACGCTGAAAAAACGGCTGGAAAACGTGCGCGGCGTCGGTTCGGTGGCCTTGGTGGGCGGCAGTTTGCGCGAGATCAACATTTATCTGAACCCGCAAGCGCTGGCCTCGTTCGGCATCACGCCCGAGCAAGTCGCCAGCGCCGTGCGCAATGAGAACCAGGACTATCCAGTGGGCAGCATCCGCTCCAGCGCGCAAGACCGGGTGATCCAGATCGCCGCACGCATGCAGCGCCCCGAGGACTTCGGCCGTATCATCATCGCACGCAAAAACGGCGCGCCAGTGCGCGTTGACCAACTGGCCGAGGTGAAAGATGGCTCGCAAGAAATAGAGAGCCTGGCGCTATACAACGGCCAGCGCACCCTACTGCTGAACGTGCAAAAGTCACAAGACGAAAACACCATCGGCGTGGTCGATGGCCTCAACAAAACCCTGGCGGAGCTGCAGCAGCAATTGCCGCCGGGCATCAAGCTGACGCAAATCACCGATGGCTCGCGGCAAATCCGGGTGTCGGTGGCCAATGTGCAGCAAACCCTTATTGAAGGCGCGTTGCTCACGGTGCTGATTGTGTTTTTGTTTCTGAACTCCTGGCGCTCCACGGTCATCACCGGGCTGACACTGCCCATTGCCCTGATCGGCACCTTCTTCTTCATGAACCTGATGGGGTTCACCATCAACATGATCACCATGATGGCGCTGAGCTTGTGCGTGGGGCTGCTGATTGACGACGCCATTGTGGTGCGCGAAAACATCGTGCGCCATGTGCAAATGGGCAAGGGCGCGTTTGATGCCTCGATGGATGGCACCGCTGAAATTGGTCTGGCGGTGTTTGCTACCACGCTGTCGATCGTGGCGGTGTTTTTGCCGATTGGCTTCATGGGCGGCATCATCGGCAAGTTCTTCCACGAATTTGGCCTGACGATTGTGGCAGCGGTGCTGATCTCGATGTTTGTCAGCTTCACGCTCGACCCGATGCTCTCAAGCATCTGGCACGACCCCAGCATTGAGGCCCATGGCAAGCACCACGCGCCGAAAACTTTTTACGATAAGACCATCGGCCGCGTCACCCATTTGTTTGATGTGGGCACCGACGCGCTGATCGATCTGTACCAGAGCATTCTGCGCTGGGCGCTGGACCACAAGATCAGCACGGTGGTGTTGGCGCTGGCAATTTTTGTCAGCAGCCTGTTCATGGTGCCGCTGCTGGGCACCGAGTTTGTGCCCAAGTCGGATTTTTCCGAGACCAACCTGACCTTTAACACGCCGGTGGGCTCGTCTTTGGAAGTGACCGAGGCGCGGGCGCGCCAAGTGGAAGGCATCATCCGCGAATTTCCCGAGGTCAACTACACCTTGACCACCATCAACACCGGTAACGCGCAGGGCAAGATGTACGCCAGCATCTACATCCGGCTGGTGGACCGCAAGCAACGCACGCGCAGCGTTGATGCGATGTCCACCGTGCTGCGCCAGCGCCTGCGCGAAGTGCCCGGCATCAGCGTCACTCACGTCGGGCTGCTCGACCCGGTGGGCGGGCAAAAACAAATCGCTTTTTCCATCCAGGGCGCTGACATGGGCGAACTGTCACGCTTGAATGCGCTGGCGCTAGAAAAAATCCGCAACGTGCCGGGCCTGGTCGATGTGGACTCATCGCTGAAACCTGACAAACCAACACTCGACGTGCAGGTGCGCCGCGACGTGGCTTCCGACCTGGGCCTGAGCGTGGCGCAAATCGGCAGCAGCCTGCGCACGCTGGTAGCAGGCCAAACGGTGGGCAACTGGCGCGCGCCCGACGACCAAACCTACGACGTCAACGTGCGCCTGTCGCCGCAATCACGCAACCAGCCGCAAGACCTCAACGCCCTGCCCTTCACCGTGGGCACTCAGGCAGACGGCAGCGCGCGCGTGGTGCGGCTCGACCAGGTGGCCAACGTGGTTGAGGCCACGGGTAGCAACCAGATCAATCGGCGCGACTTGACCCGCGAGGTGGCCATCACCGGCAACGTCTCGGGTCAATCAGCCGGCGAAGTGTCGGCCGGCATCAAGACCGCGATGGACAGCATCGCCATGCCGCCGGGCTACAGCTACAAGTTCAGCGGCTCGGTGAAAGACATGGCAGAAGCTTTTGGCTACGCGCTGTCGGCGCTGGCGCTGGCGGTGATCTTCATCTACATGATTCTGGCCAGCCAGTTCAAGAGCTTTTTCCAGCCGCTGGCGCTGATGACCGCGCTGCCGCTGACACTGATCGGTGTGGTGCTGGCGCTGATGCTGTTCAACTCCACCTTGTCGATGTTCTCGGTGATCGGCGTGGTGATGCTGATGGGCCTGGTCACCAAGAATGCCATTTTGCTGGTGGACTTTGCCATCCGGGCGCGCGAAGACGGTTTGAATCGGCACGACGCCTTGCTGATGGCGGCCAAGGTGCGCTTGCGCCCCATCCTGATGACCACGCTGGCCATGATTTTCGGCATGCTGCCGCTGGCGCTTGCCTTGTCTGAGGGCTCGGAAATGCGCGCGCCCATGGGCCAGGCGGTCATCGGCGGCGTCATCACCTCGTCACTGCTGACGCTGGTGGTGGTGCCAGTGGTCTATTGCTATATGGATGATTTCGCGCAATGGTTGCGCAGATTCTGGCGAAAACCCGGCGCTACGCCGGTCCAAGTCAGGGACACTGACCGCGCCAACAGCTAAAATCTAGCGATTCCGTTAACATACCCCCAGGAGTACCAAAGATGAACTTGCAAAACGTGGAACAAGCCCGCTTCAACATGATTGAGCAACAAATTCGCCCGTGGAACGTCAGCGACGACGCGGTGCTGGAGTTGCTGTCGAGCGTGAAGCGCGAAGACTTCGTGCCACTGGCGCAAAAATCGCTGGCCTTCGTTGACATGGCCATTGCTCTGCCCGGCGGCCAAAGTATGTTGCCACCTCGTGTGCAAGCCCGCTTATTGCAAGATGCTGCCGTTCAGCCAACCGACAAGGTTTTGGAAATCGGCACCGGCTCGGGCTACATGACGGCGCTGCTGGCAAACCAGGCGCAACGCGTGATCTCGCTGGAAATCAACCCCGAAATTGCCGACATGGCCCGCGCCAACCTACAGCGCGCAGGCATCCACAACGTGGAGGTTCGCCTGGCGGACGGTTCCAAAGGAACGCCAGCCGAGGCGCCTTTTGACGTGATCGTGCTTGGCGGCTCAGTGGCTGAAGTACCACAGTCCCTGCTGAATCTGCTCAAGGTGGGTGGTCGTCTGATTGCGATCGTGGGCGACGAACCCATCATGCACGCGCAGATAGTGACCCGCACCAGCGAAACCAATTTCAACAGTGTTGAGCAGTGGGACGACAACGCGCCGCGCCTGCTCAACTTCCCGCACCCAGACACTTTCAAGTTTTAAATATGGTCACACAAGTTCGCCCGATTCAACTCAAAGACTGGCTCGACGCCGTGCGCGGCCATGGCAATCCGGTGGTACTCGACGTTCGCGAGCCCCATGAGCTGCGCACCGCAAGCATCAAGGCCGATGGCTTCGAACTCATCACCATCCCGATGGGCGTGATCCCGCCACGCCTCAATGAGCTCGATCCCGACCAGCCCGTGGCCTGCCTATGTCACCATGGCGCGCGCAGCATGCAGGTGGCCAACTTCCTGAAAGCACGCGGCTTCAAGCACGTGGCCAATGTGGCGGGCGGTATCAACGCCTGGTCTTCCGAAGTGGATCCAAGCGTGCCGCGCTACTGATTCGGCTTTTTATTGGCACCCTACCTCAGGCACATCATGATGAACTTGCGTCAACTCCCCCTCGCCCTGGCCATGACCGCCGCCTTCGTGCTGCCCGCACAGGCACAAAGCCTGGTGGAACTCTATGATGCGGCGCGCAGCTTTGATGCCAGTTACCAGTCGGCCAGGTCACTGTATGAAGCCAATTTATTCAAAGCGGAGCAAGCCAAAGCCGGGTTGCTGCCCAGCGTCAACCTTGGGCTCGGTGCGAACCGGATCAACATCACCAGTGACGTTGCAGAATTTGAGCGCACCTATGGTAACCAAAATGCCACCGTGAGCGCCAGCCATCCGCTGTACCGACCCGCCAATGTCGCCGCAGCGGCCCAGGGCAAAAAATCTGCTGAGGTCGCCAGGGCACAACTGCAAACCGCAGACCAGGATTTGATCGTGCGCGTCAGCCAAGCCTACTTCGATGTGCTGGCCGCTGGTGACAACGTGGATTTTGTGAAAGCGCAAAAGTCTGCCGTATCCGAGCAACTGGCTTCAGCCAAGCGCAATTTCGAGGTTGGCACCGCCACCATCACCGACACTCGCGAGGCCCAGGCCCGTTTCGACCTGGTGCTGGCGCAGGAAATTGCTGCGGAAAACGACTTGCGTGTTAAAAAGGTGGCACTCGATCAGCTCACCGGCAAAGACCGCGCCGAGCCTAAGCCGTTGACGGTGCCGGTGGTGATTGCGCCGGTGATACCCAACGATGTGAACGCTTGGGTAGCAGAGTCTGAGCAACAGAGCCCGGCCGTGCGCCAAGCCCAATTGGGTCTGGAAGTCGCCCAGCTCGAAACGCAAAAAGCACAAGCCGGCAACAAGCCCACGCTTGACCTCACGGGTAGCTACAACGTGACGCTCAACAATGGCTCATCTAACTTTGCACAGGATTACCGCACCAACGTGGCTCAAGTGGGTTTGGGCTTGAATTGGCCACTTTTTGCCGGCTTTGCCATCCAGAACCGCATCAAGGAAACACTGTCCCTGGAGGACAAGTCGCGCAGCGACCTCGAAGCCGCCAAGCGCAATGTGGCGCAAGCCACGCGCACCGCGTTTTTTGGCGTTGAATCTGGTCTGGGCCAGGTCAAGGCGCTGGAAGCCGCCGAGGCCTCCAGCCAGAGCGCGCTCGATGCCACCCAACTCGGTTATCAGGTGGGCGTGCGCATCAACATCGATGTGCTCAACGCCCAGACCGCCTTGTTCGACACCAAGGCCAAGCTGGCCAAAGCACGCTACGACGTGTTGCTGGCCACCCTCAAGCTGCGCCAGGCCAACGGCACGCTCACGGCTGACGACTTAAACGCCATCAACATCTTGCTGATCAAGTAGTTGTCGCACCGCCCGAACGGTCCGCTCGACGGCACCCCGGTTTTGTCCAAACAGGTCGGCACTGGCTTGCACCATGGTCCGATGCAGCGCCGGATTGAGCGCAATGCCACTTGCAGCAACCACGCCCTGCGTTAAGTCCTGAACCCGCTGCGCGGCACCCGCAGCCAGCGCCTGCTCGGCGGCTGCAGCAAAGTTGAAGGTGTGCGGCCCCATCACCACCGGGCACCCACAGGCGGCGGCCTCGATCAGGTTTTGGCCACCCAGCGGCTCGAAACTGCCGCCCAGCAAGGCCGCGTCCGCCAAGCCGTAATACAGCGCCATTTCACCCAAAGAATCGCCAAGCCAGATCGTGGGCGTCGCGGTATCAGGCGCAACCGGCCCGCCCTGCCCCCAACGGCTACGCCGCTGCACGACAAAGCCATGGGACTCGATCAGCGCCGCCACAGCATCAAAGCGCTGCGGATGGCGCGGCACGATCAGCCACTGCACGTTTTCAACTCCTGTCATGGCGAACGAAGTGACGCAATCCATGACCTCTGAATGCATGGACTGCCGCACTTCTCTCGCCGCGACGAGGTCATGGTCATGGTCAGCGTGCTGAACCGGACCAGATTCAGCACGCTCGCAGCGACGGCTCAGGAGCTCCAGCAGCGCCAGTTCTTCGCCCTCGCGCGAGCTGGCGAACATCACCACTGGTCGGGCAAGTTGCGCGCGCCAGGAGCGCCCATGTGACAGTTGGTCGGCATTGGGTGCGGCATCAAACTTGAGGTTGCCCAGCACGCCCTGTACCCTCGCACCCAAAAACTGCAGCCGCTGCGCATCCTGCGGGGTTTGCGCCCAGACGGCAGCCAGCGCGGCATACGCCGGACGCGCCAGCCAGGCCAGGCGCTGTGTCTTGCGCAAAGACTTGTCACTGAGCCGCGCATTGACCAGCATCAGCGGCACGCCCAGGTAGTCGCAATCCGTCACCAGATTCGGCCAGACCTCTGTTTCCATCAGAATGCCCAGATCAGGTTTGAAATGCGACAAAAAGCGCCGCACCGCAGCCGGGGTATCCCACGGTTGCCAGGTTTGCAAGTCGCCGTCTTTCAGCAGCTTCAGGCCTTCAGCACGTCCGGTCGCGGTGCCATGGGTGAGCAGCAAACGCATTTTCGGCAACTGTTGGCGCAGTGCCGTCACCAGCACGGCAGCGGCGCGGGTCTCGCCCAACGACACGGCGTGAATCCAGAGAGTCGGGCCGTCGTGGACTGGCACCAATTGCTTGTAACGGCCAAAACGCTCTTCGACAAATTGACCATAGCCAGGTTCCTGCACGCTGCGGCGCGCCAGTTTGCGCCTGAGCAGCGGCTGCGCCAGCCACATGAACCAGGAATAGAACCAGCGCGTCATGCAAGCGGCGCGTTTGAAAAAACCCCCAGCCAGGTTTGCCAGACGGCATCGACCGAGGGTGTGGGCTGGGCAAACACGCTGCACTGGCGCACTGATTTTTGAAGTTTTGCGGGCTCGACTTCAGTCGACCATGGCGGACTGAAGTCTTCCCCACAGGAGTCAGTACCAGGGCCAACCAGCGGGCCGGTGCGCCAGGCGGTGTCAAAGTTGTAAATCTGCACATGCGGCAAGTCCAGCGCCACCGCGATGTGGCTCAGGCCGCTGTCCACCCCGATCACGCCACTGCAAGTGGCCAGCGCATCGGTGAGCGCGTCGAGCGACAGGCGCGGCCACACCCGGGCGTGCGCCAGGCCGTGAGCGATGTCATGCGCCGTTTGCTGCTCGGCCGGGCTGCCATGCGGCAAACCCACGTCAAAACCGGTGTCATTGAGCCGCTGCGCCAATTCGCGCCAGTGCGCCAGCGGCCACTCCTTGTCGGCGCGTGATGTGCCGTGCACCAGCGCCACCGTGCCGCGTAATTCGCCTTCGCGCCAAGTTGCCAAACCCGCTTCTTGTTCATGATCATTGCCAAGGTGCGGTGGACTTGATGGCCGCGCCACCAGCCCGAATACCAACACATCAGGCAAGCGGTAATGCAGCGCCTGCGCACACAGTTCGCGCGAGCGCGTTACGGCGTGGCTATGCGCTGGCAGCGTAATGGCATCATGCGCCACCCAACGCGCGGGGGCCTCAAAGCTGGAGCCCTCGGTCTGGTTGGCCAGGCCATAACGCTTGCCGCCGTCAGCAAGGCGCGCTAGCCAGGCGATCAGAGCAGACTTGGTCAGGCCCTGCAAGTCGATCACCGCGTCGTAGGCTTGCTGCTGCAGTTCGGCTTTGAAGGCTGTCCATGCGCGGCGTGTGTCATGGTTCAGGGGAGCCTTGCGCCAGCGCCGCAGCTCACAGGCAATCACGCGGTGCACGCCCTGGCAGCGCTGCACCAGCGGCGCAAACCCGCGCTCCACCACCCAGTCGATTTGCGCGTCGGGCATGGCGCGCAGCATGTCTTGCACGGCTGGCATGGCGTGCACCACGTCGCCAAGCGATGACAGCTTGACGATCAAAATCTTCAATGCGCCGCCTCGTCTGTCACCGCACCGGGTAGCACCTGTTGCAACAGCGCCATCATGTCGCGCTGGATACGTGCCAGCGCCTCAGGTGTGTGGCCCTCGAAGCGCAACACCAGCACTGGCGTGGTGTTGGAGGCGCGAATCAGACCGAAGCCATCAGGCCAGTCCACGCGCAAGCCGTCAATGGTATTGAGCGTGGCCGGCGCCGGAAAATTGACGGCAGCAACCAGTTGCGCCACCAGTAGCGGGGGCTGGCCCTCGGCGCATTTCACGTTGAGTTCGGGGGTTGAAAAGCTGGACGGCAAAGCGTTCAGCACCGCGTTGGCGTCAGGCGACTGGCTCAAAATTTCCAGCAGACGGCAACCGGCATAGGTGCCGTCGTCAAAGCCGTACCAGCGCTCCTTGAAGAAGATGTGGCCACTCATCTCACCGCCCAGCGGCGAGTCGATTTCTTTCATCTTGGCCTTGATCAACGAATGGCCGGTCTTGAACATCATCGGTACGCCACCCGCTGCCACGATGGCCGGCGCCAGACGCTGTGAGCATTTCACGTCGAACAAGATGGTGCCACCAGGGGCGCGCGTCAACACATCGCGGGCAAACAGCATCATCTGGCGGTCCGGGTAAATGGTGTTGCCGTCTTTGGTGACGATACCCAAGCGGTCGCCATCACCGTCAAAGGCCAGGCCAAGTTCGGCGTCACCCGCCTTGAGCGCGGCCATCACATCGCGCAAATTCTCGGGCTTGCTCGGGTCCGGATGGTGGTTGGGAAAGTTGCCATCAACCTCGCTGAACAGTTCGGTCACCTCGCAACCAATGGCGCGCAAAATGCCCGGCGCCGAGGCTCCGGCGATGCCATTGCCGCAGTCCACCACAATTTTCATGGGGCGCGCCAGTTTGATGTCGCCCACAATGCGCGCGCTGTAAGCGGCCAGCACGTTCACAGGGCGAATCTGGCCACCGGCGCGCAGCTCCCAGGTCTCGTCCTCCATCATGTGGCGCAGCTTCTGAATCTCGTCGCCGTAAATGGCACGGCCTGAGAGCACCATCTTGAAACCGTTGTAGTTTTTCGGGTTGTGGCTGCCGGTGACCTGGATGCCACTGGCACACAGGGTGTTGGCGGCAAAGTACAACATCGGCGTGGTGGCCAGGCCGATGTCGATCACCGCCACACCCGCAGCGGCCAGGCCGCGCATCAGGGCAGCGCTCAACGCCGGGCCACTCAAACGGCCGTCACGCCCCACCGCCACGGTGGTTTGGCCTTCACGCAGCGCCACCGTGCCAAAGGCGCGACCCAGCGCCTCGGCTACTGATGCATCAATGGTGCCGGGCACGACACCACGGATGTCATAGGCTTTGAAGATGGAAGACGTGAGCTTCATAGTGGTGTTCCCTGACCGATGGGCCGGATAGTTTTCAAGCCTGAATTGTAGGGGCCGCTGGCGGCAAGGACATGTCCGGAAACGGCTGAAAATGAGGCTTGAATCAGTGGCTTGCCGGGTCGTGCGCGCTTATGATCGTCGGCATGGAACAGCCCGACACCGCAACTGCAGACGATGCCTGCTACCTCGCGCTCAAAGCGCGTGATGCGCGCTTTGACGGCTGCTTTTTCACCGGCGTCACTTCCACCGGCATCTATTGCCGCCCGGTGTGCCGGGTGCGCACGCCCAAACGGGAAAACTGCCGATTCTTCAGCCTGGCGGCACAAGCCGAGCGGGCCGGTTTTCGCCCCTGCCTGCGCTGCCGCCCGGAACTGGCACCGCGCCAGCTCACACCGGGCATGACCCAAGGCAAGGCCTGGTCGATGCAGGATGCAGCCGCCATTTTGGCGGGCCAGGCCGCCACCCTGATGGACGCGCCGCCCGGTTCAGGCGCATCCGTGCTGACGGTGCAGCGCCTGGCCCTGCGGCTGGGCATCAGCGATCGGCACCTGCGCCGCATCTTCGAATCGCAATTTGGCGTGTCGCCACTGCAGTACCTGCAAACGCGCCGCTTGCTGAACGCCAAGCAACTGCTCACAGACACCACGCTGGCCGTTACCCAGGTGGCAGAACTGAGCGGCTTTGCCAGTGTGCGGGGGTTCAACACCGCCTTTGCCACGCACTACGGCCTGAACCCAACGCAACTGCGCCGCACCAGTGGACACCACCCCAACGTTGCCGCACGGGGCGGCATTCATGTCCGGCTGGCCTACCGACCACCGTACGACGTGGCAGCCATGCTGCAGTTTTTTGGCAGCCGGCAAGTCCCCGGGCTTGAAGTGGTCAACATGGACGCGCGCGACATGCGCCTGGGCAAAACCTTGGCGCTGCAAAACGGCCATCAGCGTGTGACGGGCTGGGTGCTGGCCAGTTTTGATGAAGCCCGCTGCCGGGTCGACCTACAGGTGAGCGACGCGCTGGGTGAGGTGTTGCCGCTGGTGATCGCCCGCGTACGGGCGCTGCTGGACCTGGACGCGGACCCGCTGGCCATCAACCACGTGTTGCACACCGACTTTCCACAAGGTGACGGCTTGCGCGTGCCCGGCACGCTGGATGCCTTTGAGTTGGCCGTGCGCGCCGTGCTGGGGCAACAAATCACGGTGGCGGCGGCACGCACGCTCTCAAGCCGGCTGGTGGCAAATTTTGGTGAGCCCGTAGTGACGCCGCTGGCCGGATTGGACCGCTTGTTTCCAGCGCCTGGGGTGCTGGCGGCTGCCAGCGCTGACGCCCTGGGTGCCTTGGGCATCGTCAAACAAAGGCAGGCCGCGATTCAGGCGCTGGCGCGGGCCGTGGCCAGTGGGCAACTGTGTCTGGATGCCGGCGCTGACGTTGGCGCCACACTGGCCCAACTGCAAACCCTGCCCGGCATCGGTGACTGGACCGCGCACTACATTGCCATGCGTGCCTTGCGCTGGCCCGACGCGTTTCCAGCCGGTGATGTGGCGCTGCACAAGGCCTTGGGTTTACTGGATGCGCCGCAGCCCGCCAAGGCCGCACTGGCGGCATCGCACGCCTGGCAACCGTGGCGCAGCTACGCGGTGATACGCGCCTGGGCCACATTGCCCGCCACATCAAAGCCGCCAGCAAGTTTTAAATTGCCATCAAAATACCATGCAACTCCCACACCCTAGCGCATACACGCACACCAGCAGCCCGCTGGGACAGATCACTCTGGCGGCAGCCGGGCAAAAGCTCGTCGGCGTCTGGTTTGAAGACCAGACCCACCGGCCGGATTTGTCGTGCTCTGAGCAGGCGCCCAAGCACCCTGTGCTGCAACAGGCCGCCGGGCAGTTGGCCCAGTACTTTGTCGGCCAACGCAGCCACTTCGACCTGCCACTGGACTTGAGCACCGGCACCGCGTTTCAGCAATTGGTGTGGCAGGCGCTGCTGACCATTGCACGCGGGCAAACCTGTAGCTACCAAGCCTTGAGCGCCGCCATTGGCCGACCGGCGGCCGTGCGCGCCGTGGGTGGGGCCGTGGCGCGCAACCCTTTGAGTATCATCGTGCCCTGTCACCGCGTGATTGGCGCCCATGGGGCGCTGACCGGCTACGCGGGCGGTCTGGGGCGCAAAACCGCCCTGCTTCAGCTTGAAGGCGCACTTTGAATTCTTCACCCTCCCAAAAACCCTGGCTTGCCGAATTTGTGCTGCTGGGCGCCATTTGGGGCGCCTCATTTTTATTCACCCGGCTCGGCGCTATCGAATTTGGCGCGCTCCCGACTGCGGGCATGCGCGTGACGATAGCGGCGCTGTTCTTGCTGCCGTTGCTGCTGGCACGCGGGCAGTTGCCGATCTTGCGCAAGCACTGGAAAAAAATCTTTTTTCTGGGACTGCTCAATTCAGGCATTCCGTTTGCGCTCTATGCCTATGCGCTGCTGTCCATCAGCACCGGGCTGTCTTCGCTGCTCAACGCCACCGTGCCGCTGTTCGGCGCCCTGGTGGCCTGGTTGTGGCTCAAGGACCGGCCGCACGGCATGAAGATCGTCGGCCTGCTGATCGGCTTTGTCGGCGTCGCCCTGCTGGCTTCGGGCAAGGCCAGCTTCAAGCCCGATGCGTCGGGGCTGGTGACCGGCTGGGCGGTGTTGGCCTGCCTGGGCGCCTGCCTGTGCTACGGCCTGGCCGCGAGTTTCACCAAGCGCTATTTGAGCGGCCAGCCCTCGCTGGTGATCGCCAGCGGCAGCCAGATGGGTGCCACCCTGGGTCTGGCGCTGCCGACATTTCTGTTCTGGCCGAGCCAGACGCCCGGCACCAGCGCCTGGCTGGCGCTGCTGGCTCTGGGTGTGTTGTGCACCGGCGTGGCCTATGTGCTGTATTTCCGCCTGATCGACAAGGTCGGCGCGGCCGGTTCGCTGACAGTGACCTTTTTGATCCCGGTCTTTGCCGTGTTCTATGGCGTGGTGTTTTTGGGTGAAGCTGTCACCGCCTGGATGCTGTTTTGCGGCGTCATCATTTTGTCTGGCACGGCCTTGTCGATGGGGTTGCTCAAACGCTTTGTTGAAAGCAAGTCACCGGTTTGACGAAGTCTTGATTCAGGAGTGCGCACATGCTGGGCGTACAACAAAAATACCCCATTCGAATTTGCCACGGTCGCAGTTGCAGATCGGTGCCGCTTAGGCAAACACCACATTCACTCGACCTGCCACACCGGCGACTGAGCGGCGGCGAGTTGGTTTGACCACAATGTCAATATCGCGCCCGAGGCGCGCCAAACATTCCAGCATTTTGGCTTCACTGATGCCCCGGAATTGCCCACGCAGCATTTGGGAGACTTTGGGCTGCGGCATCGCCAGGAGTTCAGCGGCCTGCTGTTGGGTCAGGTTCTGGCGTTTGACAATGTCACTGATTTTGCTGGCCAATTTTGCCTTGACTAGCATTTCTTGTGCGTCGGCCATACCGAGGTCGGCATAAACATTGCCGCTGCTTTTTTCGATATTGATGTCTGTCATTTCATACCCCGGTAAATTGAAGAAACCTGCCTATTGCCCGGCATGTGCCAGAGCAGTTTTGAGACGTTCGCGCACCAAATCCATATCCTGCTTGGGTGTGGCAATGCCCGAAGTTGACTTCTTCTGAAAGCAATGCAACACGTACACCACCCCGGCAATCTTGACGGTGTACACGGCCCGGTACGTGCTGCCCGCCTGGCTTTCCACGACCTCCAGCACACCTGCCGATCCAAACCCTTTCAATGGCTTTGCGTCTGGGTGCTTGCTGCCGGTTTGAGCCAGATGCAGCGCATAACCAAAGGTGTCCTGCACGTTGTCGGGCATCGCTTGCAGGTCTTTCTTTGCCGATCCAACCCAAAGCAGTGGTTTGGGATTGTCATTTGCCGAGGACATGAGAGATTATATCCATATGGGTCTAAACTTCAATTTCAATGCGGACCCTCAAGGTGCTGGTCGAGGAGCAAAGTCCAGGACTTGTAATCGATCAGCCCTCGCCCCTTTCGATCTTCTTCATCTTCTTGCCCACCAATTGTTTGAAGTTCTCTGAAGAAATCACCGGCTGCTTGCTCTGTTTTTCACTGCATGATTTCGTTGGTCAAAATGGCAAAGTCCAAACTGCTGCTGACGCCGCGCTGTTTGCCCACCTTGGCAGCCAGCGCTTGAAAGGTTCTGCCTTGGGGCTGGGGATGGACTGGATCAGGCGGAAAACCTGCGTATTCCAGCATTGGAGTTTTTGTCGTCCACCGGCCGTGTCAAACGCCAGCGCAAGGGGGTGGTCAATTTGTCCCCCCCTTGGCTGTCCAGGCCCAAAGCGGGGTCGCGCCTGCGCATCTTCTTCCAATAGTCCGACGGGTCTGCGGCATCGGTCAACGCGACGATGATGTCGGTGATGACGAACCACCATTCATCGTTGTGCAAGGTGCGGCGGATTTCGCGACTTTGGAAAAGCAAAACGCAACGCGGGCCTCAGGATTACTGTCAAATTCACTCATTGTCATTGCTTCCCCCTTTTTATACTTGTTGCCGCAAAACGTGAATCAGACCTGCCTTTGACTTCACCTGTTTCGCCCGGACCAGACTGCGCAAAATCGTTTCGACCACTGCGGTGATGTTGGTGTAAATATACTGCACTGTACAGCAAAGTTCAGAGTCGTCCAACGACGTGCGCCGTGATGTTGGCAAGGCCATGTTTAATCAAAATTAATCAAAATTAAACAGCAAAAAAGCCTCATAAATCAATGACTTATGAGGCTTTCGTGACTAACCTTGGCGGAGCGGACGGGACTCGAACCCGCGACCTCCGGCGTGACAGGCCGGCATTCTAACCAACTGAACTACCACTCCTGGTAGCTAACGTTTGCTCTTGCGAGCCAAGTCATTTGTCTTTGCA
>Ga0210023_1001217_pt1 | contig 18379 bp, 32 predicted proteins | sample CryGeymeta201524_FD_183987 | JGI IMG/M metagenome (GOLD analysis project Ga0210023, IMG submission 183987) | Groundwater microbial communities from Crystal Geyser aquifers in Utah, USA - Crystal Geyser metaG 2015-24 (SPAdes) (version 2) | ecosystem: Environmental > Aquatic > Deep subsurface >... | reverse complement strand
TCTCGGTCATTGGCGTGTATTACGGTGGGCAAGACTACGAGTCTGTATTGCAATGGGAGCAGGGCAGTGATGATTCAGGGCAATGAGCTGGCTAACCGCACGCCAGCCCTACGGGCCATTGATGCTGATCAGGGCTAAGCCGTGCTATCAAAAGTATTAACACTATGACCATAACGGTGCACAACCTGCAGCGCTGGCTGGCGCTGGACGTTAATGGCTCTGCGGCCATGAGCGAGCGGGCGCGGCAGTGCTTTGCGACGCGCTTTCATATGCAGCGGGCGGCGGAGCGGTTGGTGGAGATTATTGGGGGGAGCAAGTATTAAAGTGGCACTTAATTATTTAGATGCCTCTATAAACCCAAGCCAAACCAGATCACATGTCAAATTCACAGCACACTTCAGATAAAAGCCGCCCTGCAGACATCGGCTGGAAGGTTGATGGCCACTGGGGTGAATGGGGTGTTAGCGTCAAAGCCAGTTTGCACACCACGCGTGACTTGCGCGCGGCGCTCTTGAGCATGGCTTATGCAGCACGCTTTGAGGCCGCAAGCAAATGGGCCTGCGTATTGGTTAATACCAAAATGACGAGCCGGCGGCTGCAAGTTGAACTAGAGATGTTCAGGGCAACCGTTGCCGGCGATGTTGCTGCGCGGGTGTGGCTTGGTAAAACCCAAAAAAGCGGCAAGCTTGAAGGGGCTGACTGCCCCGTCCCGGCAGACTGGCTGGATCAGCTTGTTCAGCAGGCGGCGGCACGTGCCATACCTCTTGTGCGAGGGGCCTCACAGTATGAGGTGTTGAGTTTGCTCACCCTCCACTGGTTGCAAGGCGTGCCGCCGCAAAGCGCAGATGCCCTGTGCCAGGCTGCCGGTGTGAGATACCCCACGCTGGCGGCGGTTCTGAAAGAGTGAGTGCGGTCACCCAATTTGATGGTTCAACGTTCACGTAAGATGATGGTCACCACTTGAGCCCCCTCTGGCGAACGTCTTTTGGGCTTCGCCACATGGCCTTCGACCATCACCACCAGCCCTTATTCACCACTTTTTGGTTTGTCAAGAAGGCCTTTTTGCTCACTCAAATCGATGGATTTATGGTCAAAACCGGTGATGGGGAACCTGTCGGCAAGCGTAAGTATTTGATTTCGTTGGAACATCATGGCCGGGCAAATTGCACCGCATATCAGTCGTGAGATCAATGTTTTGGTGGCCTGAAAGATGAAAATGAATAAAGCCGTAAGTGCCTTGGTTGACCGGGGCCGTGATGGCGCTGTATTCGGGCAACATGGGCACAAAGCAGGGGCTGGAGCTGTTGGCCAGCGCCCGCCCGGTGGTGGCCACGGCCCACAAGGGCAACGAGCTGACCCACGTGTTGCAGGGCTGCGGCCTGGTTGTGCCGCCGGAGGACGTGACAGCTTTTGCCGACGCGTTAATGGCCCTGGCCGATGACCCCGCACTGCGCGAACGCCTGGGCAGCGCCGGTTTTTCGTACGCGCAGGCGCATCTGGACAAAGAGGCGGTGCTGGGCAAGTTTGAGGCCGATCTGGGGCTACCCTTTTACCCCTAGCAAAAATCTACCGACAAGTGTTCAAACGTGGTTTGCGGTGCAACGGTTCGACCATTTTTGATGAGTTTGACAAGCCCATATTCGGCCATGGCGTGCATGGAGCGTGACACGTTAGCGGCGTGTTTGCCCACTGCCTGCGCCAGCGTGTCCATGGAGTCAGGCTGTTGCTCGCGCACGGCTTTGAGCAAGGCCAGATTTTCATCCGACAGCACCCGCGCCATGGCCGTGACCGACGGGAACCAGACGTTGGGCTCGTCGGCCGTGCGCTCGCGCGTGCCCGCCGCGATGGCCAATGACCGTGCCCGTTGCTGCTCAACCGTGGCAATGCCCACTTTTAACACTTTGTTCATGGCGATACCTCTTTTAAAACACGATCCACTTCAGCTGTACCTGATGCCGTGCGGCCTTTCGCCTGATACCGTTGCCCGACGGACTTCCATCTTGACCCAGTAGCCCTCGTCGTTTTGAAATTCGATGTTGCCATCCAAACCAAGAAGGTAGTCCAGCCCGGGTTCAGTTGATCTATTGAATTCCATGGCTAAGATTATCACGGATCGATATGCGTTTGGGAGAAATAAGAAGGGCAAAGGGGACGATGTGAACGCCGACCAAGTGGGCGCCACCCGCCACTGCGTGGCTGGCGCCATGACCGATGACGCTGACGCCGATATCAGGCAATTGCCAACTGGTCAAGCGGCTGCATTTGAATCAATTCATTGTGCAATTTGGCTTCGGCCTGCCATAGGTCGTATTTGCTCTGCATATCCAGCCAAAGCTGGGCACCATTGCCAAGCAAGGTTCCTAAACGCAATGCCATTTCAGCAGAAACGCCACTGCGCTCTGCCAAAACGGCATGAAGCGTTTGACGGGACACGCCTAGGCGACGGGCAAAGGCACTAACGGACATGCCCGCCAAACTTGGCAGGACGTCTTCGCGCAGGATGGCGCCGGGATGTGTGGGGCTTCGTTTACGCATCATCTACTCCTAGTGATAGTTCTCAAAATCAAGCTTCACGGCGTCTTCACCTTGCCATTCAAAGGTAATGCACCATGTACCATTTACGTGCACGCTATAGCGTTTTGGTTTGCCTTGAAGCCCATGAAAATCAAAACCAGGAACGTTCAAAGTCTCGGGAGTTTTTGCAGTGTCAATGGCGTCGAGCCTTCGCAGCGCCCTTTCTGCAAGCGTCTTTTGGATTTTTGCGCTCTTGCCCGTTTCAAACAACTCCGAAAGGCCCTTGTGCACGAATGATTCGATCATGCAGAAAGTGTAATGTACTTCTTTACAACCTGCTGCCCCAACATGCCGAGAGAGAAAAGAGAGAAAGGGGACGCCACGCTATTCCCGCTGGGCAGGCTGCTGGTTGGGCAACCACTTGGTGGCAGACCACCCGCAGATCAAGCTGCATTTGCAGTCGCGCGTGGCCGCAGCCAAGGTCACGACCTTTCTTTATGGAGCGGATGCCGTGAGCTTTGCGCCGGTTAAGCCGGTGCAGGCGCTTGGGCTGGAGCCCGGCCGCTTTATGACCCTGATTGCTCGGGCTGAGGCTGAAAACTCGCTGCTTGAAATTGTGCAAGGCTTCTCTGCCAAACCACGCGGCATGCAGCTGGTGGTGTTGGGTAATTACCAGGACAGCAATGCCTATCACCGCGCCATGAAAGCCGCCGCCAGTGACGAGGTGCGTTTTGTGAGTGCCATTTACGACAAGACAGTGGTCCAGGCGCTGCGCTTTCACAGCGCGGCCTATGTGCATGGACATCAGGTGGGCGGCACCAACCCCTCGCTGGTTGAAGCGCTTGGCGCCGGCAATGCGGTGGTCGCGCATGACAACCGGTTTAACCGCTGGGTGGCGGGGGACGGTGCGGTTTACTTCGATGGCACCCCAATTGCTTATCTGATGAGTTACCTGACCCGGTTGCCGTTTCCCCAAGACAACGGCGCCACCCGCTATTGCGTGGCTGGCGACATGACAGATGACCCGGACGCTGATTTCAAATGGACCGTAGATTCACCAGCCGGCAAGGTCGCGCCCACCTACTGTGTTGATTGCCTGGGTGAGCTGGGTGCTTTCGAGCAGGTCTACGGGCCTGGTGCGCAGAAATGCAGGCAGTGTGGGTCGGTGTTTTTGCTTCATGCTTTGCAGCTGCTAGCGCAAGTAAAACGGTGGCTAGAGGCTGATTCAGTTAAATATCACAGCCTTTGCGGCGGGGCGCCGCTCCAACGAAAACCGGGGCGGGTGAGTAAGTAGTTTTAGCCAAACCATATTCAAAACTCTTATTGTTTTATTGGTTATTGAATATGATTTGACCAATGTCATCTCTTGAACAATTCGCTGATGACCGGCTTGCCCACGGTCGCTTGTACTTTACGCGGGCAGAGGTGCTGGCGTCGCTGGCCTTGCTACGAGCAGCGGCTTTCCATGGGTCGTCCCACCAGGCAGCGATGGTCTTTCAGGTGATCGTGCCTCGCCAATTGCGTGGTTTTGAAATGGGTCGTCATCGCCTTGCGTTTATTTATCAAGCCCCCAAGGTCTTTGCGCTGGCCAACCAGGCGTACGCACTCGACCATATCAAAAGTGACACCGGTTTTGCCAACGTCGCCGGGGTCGAGCTGACGCTACTTGAGGGTAAGGGGATGCTTCCCTTTGCCGAGTAGATTGGCTGGGCGAGCTGACCGGATCTGAATGAGGCTCAACTTTGTGGCAGTCGCAGTAACAAAGTCATCGGGTGAACTGCTGATGCCTGAAAGCCATAGTGTTCATAAAACTGTTTGGCCCGCTCATTCAGGGCGTGCACCAGCAAAGCCCGAATGCCCGCATGTTGCGACACCACCGCACACCGCTTTACGGCATCCTGCAAAAGCGATGCGCCCAGCTTGCGGCCTTGGGCGCGCTGGTCAACGGCCAGTCTGGCCAGCACCATCACTGGCACAGGGTCTGGCATGTTGCGTCGCACCGCCGCAGTGGCGATTTGATGCGATACCGCCCCAGCCGCCAAGGCGTAGTAGCCCACCACAGTTTGCTGCGCATCAACCACAACGAAAGTACGACTGGCACCACTGAGTTGGTTGGCATAGGCGCGTCGCATCAGCCAGGTATCAAGCTCGGGTTCTGAGCTGGCAAACGCGTCGCAGCGATGCGTTGGCAGCAGCGGCTGCGGTGCCTGCAAGCCCAGACTCATGCCGCTTGCCAAACCGGCTTGACGGCCATCAGCCGCTCTAGCCCAGCGTTGGGGGCGACAGGTGCATCGAGCAGCTGAACAAAACTTTGAAACCGTGCTTCGTCCAAGCTGAAAAAAACCTGGTCAAGCAATACGCTGCGAGCTTTGTCACAGGCGGCTTCCAACATGAAGTCAGACCGGTTTTTGCCCAGCAACTGGGCGGCGTGGTCAATCAGATCACGTTGCACTGGTCTGGCGCGCAGATTGATGGCGGCATCACGCATGAGTTTGTCCTTGAAAAGGGGTGAAGTTGACGCGGCAAGGGTAGTTGGTTGTGTAGCTGTTGTCAATACGCTTGAAATGTGAAGGTGGGTGCGGAGGATAAGGGGTAAGAAGATAAGGGGTAAGAAGATAAGGGGACGCTTCCCTTTGCCGAGTAGATTGGCTGGGCGAGCTGAGTGCCTTTGACCAGGGCTATGGGCCTGGCGCGCAGAAATGCAGGCAGTGTGGGTCGGTGTTTTTGCTTCATACTTTGTAGCTGCTGGTGCAAGTAAAACGTGGGATAGAGGCTGATTTTACAAAAAATAAAACGTACTTGACCTGCTTGCCATTTTCCGCCGGCGATGGCACCACCAGCTATTGTGGAAAAGGGGACGCTACTCTTTCATCCGCATTGCCAGAGTGCCAGTGGGTGCTGGCCCTAATCAAGGGCCTGGTCACTGGGGCGGCTGACAAAGGTGTAATATATCAATGTCATATCACAACAGGAGCACGCCATGACCATGACCGCAAAACTCTTCATGAGCGGGCGCAGCCAAGCCATACGCCTGCCGGCCAAACTGCGTCTGCAAGCCCAGGAAGTTCGCATTGAACAAATCGGCAAGGCACTGTGGGTGCAGCCCGAAAGCGCAGCCAACAACAATATGGGCCAATGGTTGGAAGATTTTTACGCCAGCACAGACGCCTTGCCCGCCGACTTTTTGGCCGACCGCCACGATACCCCGCCCCAAGAGCGCGACTGGACCTAAGCCCCCATGCGCCGCACACTAGGCACCAACATCTGCAGCTACATCTTGCGTCGGCACCCGGCCAGCATGATTGAGCGTTTTGCCACTCTCGATCGCAGCCAACTGTGGTTATCCGCGGTGGTGGCTGCCGAGTTGCGCTTTGGCGCGGTCAAGTTGGCATCGCCCCGGTTTAGCGCGGCGGTAGAGGCCTGGCTTGCGGGTTTCGAAGTGCGCCCCTGGCCGTTGGACGCCACGCACCACTATGCCCAAATGCGCGCCGCACTGGAACGTGCGGGCCAACCCGTGGGCGCCATGGACATGCTGATTGCCGCCCACGCCATGGCAGAAGACAGCGTCATCATCACCAACAACGCTCGAGAATTTCACCGGGTGCCCGGTCTGGCTGTAGAAGAATGGACGCTTTAAATGGAGAAAGGGGACGCTACCATTGTTTGCATTTGAGCGATAGCGCAGGCGCAGTGGGGCGATGGCGTGGTGGCCTTGCTGGCCGCGCACCTGGCGCAAACCCAGCCGGGGCTGCGGGGGTTTACGCGCAGTAACTTGTTTCGATTGCGCAAGTTTTTCGAGACTTATCAGGGGAATGAAGTGCTCGCACCACTGGCGAGACAATTGCCGTGGTCGCACAACATCATCATCATCCTTAACCAAGCTGTTGCGCCCCTTGGTGGCGGAGGCCGAGCGCTGGCTGATGCGGCGCTTTGATGTGGTCAGCACCATTTCGCAGCGCTTGCATCAGTGCTTGCTGGTGGTGGTGCCGCCCGGCGTTGCGCCGAAGATCACATGCACAATGTCGCTAAGCCTTACTATCATGCGATGACGCCCCAATACAAATGAACAAAACCATGCAAATTGCGATTGAACTCCCAAATGACTTTGTGGCTTTTCAGACGGTGCCCGACATCCGCAAAGAGATAACCACCTCCTACGCTCTGTGGCTTTTCCAGCACGCGCGGGTAACCTTGGCCAAGGCTTCGGAACTGGCCGGGTTGGATATTTACGACTTTATGCAGGTTTGCAAGGACAACCGCGTGCCGGTTATTGACGTCAGTCGCAGTGATTTGGTGGAGGAGCTCAGCGGGTTCAAGGCAGCATGATTCTGATCGCCGATGCATCTGCGTTGGTTGCTTTGTCGGCATGCGATAGGCCTTGCCCTGTTAGACGCACTTTTCGGGCAAGTATGGGTGCCGGAAGCTGTTTTTAATGAGGTGGCCGTGGCTGACAAACCGCATGCAGCACGCTTGCGGAGCTATTTGCAGGGTAAGGTTCACGCAGTAGATTTGGCACATTTTGTTTTTTTAGATGCTTTTGCCGATGCTGGCGAGACGGCGGCCATGCTGCTTTACAAAGAGATGGCTGCTGACTATTTATTGATAGACGACAAGCGTGGTCGCAAAGTAGCGAAAATCAACCAAATCCAAACCATTGGCTCACCAGGCGTCTTGCTGCAGGCCAAGCGCGTGGGGTTGATTCCAGCAGTCGCGCCTTTGCTGCGGCTAATTGCTGCCAGCCCGGTGTTCATTGGAGTCGACCTGTTGCAAACCGTTCTCGACTTGGCCGGAGAGTAAATTCAGACTTCTTGATCCGCACTGGGCAAATGTTCAACAAATCGGAATCATGCGTGGCACTCGTAGAAGCGGCATCCTGCCGCTTTCTCCAGCGTCTGCGGCTAGAAGCCGCAGCTACATGATGCAGTCAGTGCTATTCAGAATTCCTGGCGGATCAAGAAGTCTGAATTTGCGGTTTTTAGACCTGCAACCCGCACAACGCCTGCCCGACCTGCTGGCCACAGCCGACATTCACCTGCTGCCGCAAAAGGCCGAGGCTGCCGATTTGGTGATGCCCCGCAAGCTCACCGGCATGTTGGCCAGCGCCAGAGCGGTGGTGGCCACGGCCAAGCCGGGTACTGAGCTGGTTTGCTGGACTGGCGCGCAGAAATGCAGGCAGCGTGGGTCGGTGTTTTTGCTTCATACTTTGTAGCTGCTTGCGCAGGCGCTAATTTGGCTAGAGGCTGATTTTGCTATATAGAACGGCCTTCGCGGCGGGGCGCCGCTCCAACAAAGACCTGCGTCCTGCCTCGAAATAGAAGGACGCCACACTTAGATGGCTTGCGTTCAACATGCCCCAAGCCCCAGCGCGCAAGTGATGCGGTGCACCGATAAGGCCAAAATGGCAATTTCCCGCAGACAACGGCACCACCCGCTATTGCGTGGCCGGTGGGTCAGGCCTGCAGCCTTCCCTGCTCCACCGCCTGGCGCAGCAGCGCATTCACCCGGGTTTGCCAGCCCTTGCCGCTGGCACGCAGGGCCGCGGCCACATCGGGGTCTACCCGAATGGATAGCATTGGGCGCACTACCGCAGCAGGCGGTCTGCCAGGTTTGCGGCGCATCAGGGCAAACTCTGCATCGCTCACCTCATGGGTGTCTGGGTCGGCGGCAATGCCAGCGTTAATCCGGGCCTCTTCCTCAGGCGTGTTCAAAAGTATTTTTCGGCCATCACGAAGCGTCAAATGTGTTTGCATAATGCAGTTTCTCCCGGTTATTGGTTTTGCGCAGACTGATGATGCGTCGGCACTCACCACGGTCAACAAAAGCCACGAAATACAGCCGGTCACCTAGTACCGCCAAGGCGCACTGGCGCGGCTCACCATACGTGCGACGCGCATCAAACCACGTCAGCGCCGTATCCCAATTGAGTTCAATCGCCAACGCAAGCGAAACACCGTGCTTTTGCACATTCGCTGCATCTTTAGCGGGGTCAAACTCAATGTTCATGACCAAAATTCTATTGACGGGAATTGTATTTGTCAATACAAAAATGCTGTTGGAGCCACACGAGTCCAAGCCCTGGAACCCATGGTTTGCCAAATACACCGGCGAGCTGGCGGCGTGGCTGGCCGCGCGTGGGCATGCGGTGCGAGTAATTGGGTACAAAAAGGGGACGCTACCCTTTAGGCGGCAGCCGCCGTGCTTGCAGCCCAGCACTTTCCCGCCGAGTGTTGGCGCGGCGCCCTCGCCGCGAATGCCCCCTGAATTGGTTTTTGTATGCTGCGGCAACGGGGCAGGGCGGGCAGATTTGGTGGCGCGCTGCCAAGGCCTGAGTTTCGGCGGACGTAACACTTGGCAGAAGTAAGCAAAGCATTTGCCACACTGCAGGTGAGCTGTCAGTTGACTGGTTTGCAGCTGCCTCAAAATACGGGTGGGCCTGATAAAGCGCGGCGCGAACTCGATTGCAAGGTCATTGAGACGTTGCACGGTTACCGCAAAGACCATGGCATGCCAGATTACGATTCGGTGCGGGCGTTTTTCCCGGAAGACGAGTGTTTGTACCCGGATGCAGGTTTTCGCAAGCGCAATCATGTTCAAATTTGCGCCTTTGGTGTTCAAAAACAGAGACATTCAATGAGTTGGGTTGCACCCTTTAGTTTGACTTTTGCCCTGGTTTTTGGGATTAAATCTTGCAGCAGCACGCTTTGAAAGTTGTCTTCAGCGTTAAGGCTATCGGCTTATTTCGCATGCCAAAGCCCATGGCGATGCCGTTGTAACGCATGAAGTTGGGCAGAAGGGTAGCTACCAGCCCAGTCTGAAAAGACTCAAAATTCCAGACGTTTGCTGTTTGGCCGTGTTTACCAGTCTTGGCGCATTAACGGGCTGGGGCACATGCTGGCCACCATGACGCTGGCCTGGCTGGTTACGGTGACGGCGCTGTTGGCCATGCCCATGCTGGCCTTTGCAGTGGAATAAAAAGGGAATAAAAAGGAACTCTACCAAGTGTTCAAACGTGGCTTGCGGTACGACAGAAATTTAAATTTCTAAATGATTTTGCGCGGGGCAAAATTAGGCCAGCTTTAAGCTAGCAACAGGCCCCATAATCTTTTGTATGAAATTGCTCATCTACGGTTTGAACTTTGCCCCCGAGCTTACCGGTGTGGGTAAACACACCGGTGACATGGCCGCGTGGCTGGCACAGCGCGGGCACCAAGTGCGTGTGGTTACCGCGCCCCCGCATTACCCCGCCTGGCAAATCACGCCTGGGTTTAAAAATGGCTACAGCACCAGCACGGGCGCCACCACGGTATACCGCTGCCCGCTGTGGGTGCCAAGCAAATCGGGCGGTGTCAAGCGGCTGATGCACCGGGCCAGTTTTGCGCTAAGTTCGCTGCCGGTGCTGTTGCGCCAGGTTTTTTGGCGGCCCGATGTGGTGTGGGCCGCAGAGCCTGCCCTGCTGTGCGCGCCTGCTGCGGTGCTGGTAGCGCGGCTAAGCGGCGCGCGGGCGTGGTTGCATGTGCAAAAGTTTGAACTTGACGAAGAAGCAGACGCAGCCTACAAACTGGGTTTGTTGCGCAGCGCACGCGTGCCCGGTGTGTTGGCCGCGCTGGAGCGCTGGCTAATGCGGCGGTTTGATGCGGTAAGCACTATTTCCAGGCGCATGCACCAGCGGCTGTTAGACAAAGGCGTGGCACCCGAGCGCACCCGCATGGCCATTAATTGGGTCAACATGGCCGACTTTGTGTTGCCGTCACCCGCGGGCGTGGTTGCTTACCGCGCCGACCTGGGCGCAGACCCCGACACGGTGGTGGCGCTGTACAGCGGCAACATGGGTAACAAGCAGGGCCTGGAGCTGTTGGCCCAAATAGCCGGTTTGTGCCTGGGTGCGGTGGTGCCGCCCAACCAAAAGATTTTGTTTGTGTTTTGTGGCAACGGCGCCGGCCGGGCCGACCTGGTGGCGCGCTGCCAGGGCCTGAGCAATGTGCGGTTTTTAGACCTGCAGCCAGCCGCCCGGTTGCCAGACTTGCTGGCAGCGGCAGACATTCATCTGCTGCCCCAACGCGACGACGCCGCAGACTTGGTGCTGCCCAGCAAGCTAACCAACATGTTAGCCAGCGCCCGCCCGGTGGTGACCACAGCTAATTTAGACACCGAGTTGGCGGATGTGATAACCGGCAAAGCAGTTGCCAGCGCGGCTGTTGCGGCCAATGTGGCGTTAGCGGGCCGATCAGGTTTAACCAGTTTGCCCGCTGCCTGTGGTGTGGTGGTGCCGCCTGGAGACGCTGTGGCGTTTGCAGCGGCAGTGCAAGCCCTGGCCGCAGATGCAGACCGGCGCGAGCAATTGGGTGCCGCCGGTTATTTATATGCACAAGCCCACCTGGACCAAGACCCGGTGTTGATGCGCTTTGAGTCAGAATTGCTGGCCTTGCTGCCTACAGCAGCATCAAAACCATGACTTACAACCCAGCCAAAAACCTGTTGCTGTTGCAACTGGTGGCCTTATTGGTGGGGGGTAATTGGGGTCAGATTCCAATTAATTCGCTTTCACCACGCGGCCTGTGGGCATGGCCATCAGGTGGGTGGCATGGCAAGGTGCGGTTTACTTCAGCGGCGCAGAGGACTTTGCCCGCGGGCGGTGGAAGCGGCATCAGTGACGTCGTCATTGCAAGCGGTGCGCGGCATTTGCCGGGTGAGGCGGCATAGTCATTCCTTTGTGTTTTTAAACGCCCCAACAATACCGATTTATAGCAAAGTGCTATAAGATAGGGTCCATTCATGAAGCTGATCTCTAACAAGATGCTGCGCGAATTTGCCTTATTGCATCCCAATGCAGAGCAGCCTTTGCAGGATTTCAGGCGCTTGATAGAACATGGGTCCTTTGGCAGTTTTGGTCAACTCAAGGCGATGTTTGCCAGCGTGGACAAGGTGGGCGAACGCTTTGTGTTCAACATCGGTGGTAACAAGTACCGCCTGATTGCTGCCATTGCTTTTCAGGCGCAGTTGGTGTGGATCAAAGGAGTACGCACGCATGAGCAATACGACAAAGGAGACTGGAAATGATGACCGTATCTGAAGTGCTGGTCCCGTGGGGCGTAATCGACGCCGCTTTGGGTTTGGCGACTCCCGTTCGTGATGAGGCGCATTACACCGAATTGCTGGCGTTTGTCGATGAATGTTTTGAGCGTTTTGGCTCTGACGGTGCACACCCTGTGTTTGCCCTGGTGGATTTAGTAGCAGCGCGCATTGCTGACTATGAGGCACGCATGCATCCATGGCCTGACGCAAGTACCCCAGCGAGTCGATTGGCGTTTTTGATGGAACAGCACGGCTTGCGCCAGTGTGATCTGCCTGAGGTGGGGGCTCAAAGCGTGGTGTCTGAAGTGCTGGCGGGCAAGCGCGCGCTTAACCTGCGCCAGACGCAGGCGTTGGCACGACGCTTTGGTGTATCGATGGACGCGTTGGCCTCGTAAGGTCCGGTAATTGGGGTCGGTAATTGTGGGGTCAGATTCCAATTCATTCTTTGAGGCAGGTGGCCATTGGGGAAGCCTTGTTGCGAATGAAACGGAGGAGCTTGTGTTGCTCTGTTGTTTCCTTTTAACTCCCAGACCAAATATCACCTTTTTTATTTAATTCAGTGCCGCTGGCGTGCAGGGCCGCGGCCACGTCGGGGTTTGGCCGACAGGCCAAATCAACAAGTCAGATGTGGATTTGAGCCACAACACCTTGCAATTTGCCAAAAACCCGTAATAATTACGCCTGGCGTAACTAATTTCGATTCCATTGAATGATGCAAACATGCTTCGCATCATTCGGGATTTGGCCAAAAAGACTGAAAACGTGTTTATTGAGTCTCACGCCAAGAAGCGGATGCGGCAGCGCAACATCACGCGAACACAGGTTTACGCTTGCTTACTGAAGGGCGTGATCGACGAGTCTGCCCATGAAAACATTCGGGGTAATTGGAAGTGCACTTTGCGCCACCATCATGCGGGCGACTTGATTCGTGTGACAGCGGCCATTGAAAAGGATGACAACGGTGATTGGATTGCGGTGGTGACCGTGTTTTGACCAAGGATTAACCATGTACCACTACACAGAATCAGGACTGCAAAACGTCTATTTGAGCAACGGTTTCAAAATCCGCAAAACTGCGGCTGGCGATGCCGTGGCCATTGTGGACGCTGGCGGACTGCATCAAGTCATTGGCCGCCATATTGCCAGCAAAGGTCACATGACCGGTGCAGAGTTCCGGTTTTTGCGTAAAGAGCTCGATTTTTCTCAAACTCGTTTTGGGGCGTTGCTAGACGTGTCTGAAGAGGCGGTGTCACTTTGGGAGCGGCGTGGCCGCATACCCAAAAGTGCCTGCCGCTGGATGCAGGCACTTTATCTGGAGTCGGTGAACGGCAACGTGCGGGTGAAGGACTTGATTGAGCAACTAGCCAATCTTGACCGCGAGCAACACGACAAACTGGTGTTTGAAGATACCGAGGCAGGATGGCGCGAGGCGGCTTGATCGGTTGCACCCGTGCCAAAAGATCAGTTAGGGTCAGATTCCAATTAATTCTTTGAGGCAGGTGGCCATTGGGGAAGCAGCCTTGTTGCGAATGAAACGGGGGTGCTTGTGTTGCTCTGTTGTTTCCTTTTAACGAGTAAGGTTAGATCGTGGCTTCGCACGATCTAACCTTACTCGTTGGGCTAACGCACAAATTGACAGTGGTGACGCATAACACCCGCGAGTTCTCCAGAGTGCATGGCTTGGCTTTGGCAGATTGGGAAATTTTGAATTAACTGGGCGACCTTCATCTTGGCACGCACATGGCGCATGACATCAGGTGGTACGCTGGCCTTTTTCTTGGCGCGGCGAACCTTCCAGTCAAGCGACTTGACTTGATCTGACAATACCGCGCAATCAACGCCATCGACTTGGGTTGGACAACCGTTGCAACGCTTTTGACATACATTCAAGAAATGTCTATGTAATTGAAGTCCATCATGCAAGTTTCAAAATGGGTGACCGCACTCAAGATTTCAATTAATTCCGGTTTTGTTCCCGTGTAAACTGCTGTCATGGTTAACGTTATTCGCCCCAATTTCAATCGCACCCCGCCGTTTGTGGCCGAGGTCGTCTTTGATGCCGAATCTGGCATGTGGGTTGCTTCGTGTGATGCGTTGTGTGTCGCGACTGAAGCGCCAAGCTATGAGGCGGTGATATCCCGTTTTTGGGAAGTAGCTCCAGAGATCGCAGCCGCTAACGGCATAAGCTTCGATGAAAACAGCCGCGTCGAGTTTCGTCACATCGAGGATGCAAACACGCGCAAGGCATTGTGACGTATGGGAAGCGGTTTTTATCCGCAATTGCGAGCCATTCTGATTAACAACGGTTGCACGTTTGTCCGCAATGGCAAAGGCAGTCACGAGATATGGCTTAGTCCGATCAGTGGTAAGACCTTTCCGGTCGCAGTGACCATCATGGCGCGGCACTTGGCCAACATTATTCTGAAACAGGCAGGTATCAATCAGAAACTGGCCTGACCCGCTTTCTTCTTCTTTCGCTCCAGTCCGAGGCAAGGCGTGGTAATTGGTGGTAACTGGGGTCTGGGTAGTTGGGGTCAAATGCCAGTTAATTCCTTGTTGATCGTGACACAGGGGGCTTGTGTTGCTCTGTTGTTCCCTTTTGCCCCCAAGCCTAAAAACAAGTTTAAGTCATAATGCGCAATGCATATATGCATTGAAAGGAGTTAAAGCATGCAGAAAAGAATGACCATCACCATGGATGAAGCGGTGTACGAGGGTTTGGTGCGCGTGGTGGGCCGCCGCAAGATCAGTGCGTTTCTTGAGAATCTGGCGCGTCCGCATGTTGTGAGCGATGATTTGTCAGCAGGCTATCGTGCTATGGGGCAAGACACCGCACGCGAACAAGAGGCACTGGCCTGGAGTGAAGCCTTGATAGGTGATGTGGCCAATGAAACGCGGTGAAGTGTGGTGGGTAGATTTTGACCCCGCGCGACGGGGTGAAATTCGCAAGACCCGACCGGCGGTGATTGTCAGCACCGACCTGTCTAACGCGCATCTGAATCGTTTGCAGGTGGTGCCTTTGACCTCCAACACCGGGCGCCTTTACCCCAGCGAGGCAGTGGTCACGGTGGCCGGGCAATCAAGCAAGGCGATGGCCGACCAACTCACAACGGTCGCCAAGGAGCGCCTGACAACTCAGCTCGGTGCCTTGACCCGGTCTGATTTGAAGGCGGTGGAGCATGTCGTCAAAATTCAACTGGGCCTGCCGTTTTGATAAAAACCAAACTTAGCTCTAAATTTGGGTTTTTCATTGCACAGGAGTTTTCATGCAGTCCATTGCCAACATTCAGTCCATTTCATACTTAAAAACCCACGCAGCCCAGATTTGAGAAGACTTGGCCCTGAACGGCAATCCGTTCATCATCACGCAAAATGGGCAAGCCAGCATGGTGATTGAAAGCTTTGAGCAGTTTCAAGAGAAGCAGGCGTTGATCGCCACCCTGAAAATCATCGCCTTGGGTGAAAAGGACCGTTTGCAAGGCAAAGGTATCCTGGCGGCTGATGCCCGGGCGCAGTTGCTGGCGGCCCGCCTAAGTCGCCAATAATGGCCGTCATCATTCTGCCCAGCGCACAAGCTGACTTGCTTTGGCTGCAAGACTACATGCTGGACCAAAATTACCACGGATCGATATGTGTTTGGGGTAAACAGGGGCGCTGGCCTTTTTCCTGGCGCCCCCGCCGCGAATCCCTTTATGGCATGAGCGCACGGCCATACAGGTAAAACGATTCGCGCAGGCGCGGCAGTTGGGTGCTGATGTAGTCGGCACTGATGCGGCCTGAGTTCAGCAGCTCCACCTCGGATTTGTAGCTCAAATCAACCGGGCGCACGGCACCAGGTTTTTGGGTATTGGCTTTATCTGTGCCGGAGGTCAACAGTGTGCGAATGGGTTGCGCATAGCGCGGGTTGCCGCCCAATTGCACGCGGGCAGCGCCCATACCTTGGCGCGGTGTCAGCGGCAGGGTTAACTCTAGGCCAACAAAGGTGTTGATGCCGCCTTTGCGGGCGAACATTTGCAGGGACGTGTCACCAAACCAACGCGTCAGGGCCACGGCTGGCCCATTGCTGCCATCGGTGTAACTGTTCAGACCGCCTTCAACCCAGGTGGTGGGCGTCATGTGCCAGCGGTAGCTGGCCGACGCGGCGCTGTCGCTGCCGAGCACCGGGTTGTCATCGGTGAGGTGCACGGCGCGGCCACGCAGGTGCACGCTGTCGTCGTTCCAGGGCACAAAGACCGTGGCTTGCGCTTCAGCACCCAGGTTTCGGTACTGGTAACGGCCGACGCCTACGCTGGTAAACACGCGTGGGCCTAGCCAGAATGATTGCTGCAAGGCGAGGGTTTGCAGGCCGTTGCGATGACGCGAGCTTTCAAAAAAACGACCAGGGTTCATGTTGATGCTGTTGTCAACGCGTTGAACCACGTCGGCATAGAGCTCGGCACCTTTCCACAGCGGGGCGCTGCTGCGGGCTTGCAAGGCCAGTGAGTAGTCAAACAGGCCAATTTCAACGCCCACGGTGTAGTTGAGCAGCGGGCTCAAGCGCACGCGCAGGCGGGTGGTTGCCTGCGCGGTGCCGTGCGCCCATTGCACGCTGTTGACGTTGTAGCCGGGCAAGCGAGAAAACCCCAGGGTTGCTTGCACAGCAGCCGATTCGCCGGCGTCGCGCAGCCAGGCGCGGTAGCTGGGCACATTGACCGAGGTTTCAAACATGACCAGACCGGCCTTGCGCGTGATGACGTACAGGCGGCGGCTGGTAGCCGGGGCGTGTTCGGCGGCAAGGCCCAGCACCACGCCCAGTGCGTCGACCTCGTTGTGCAGGTAGCGCTGGTTTTCATATTCAACGACCAGATCGGTGCCGATGGTACCTACGCGCACGCGGTCAAGGCCGGTGGTGCGCAAGGCGGCATAAAGATTGGCCAGGCGTTCGGTGTCGGTAGCGGCTTGCGCGCTTGCGGCGACGTCCAGTGCCGGTAATGGCTTGAGGGCTTGCATGGCACTGCGGCGGCGCTGCTCGCGCGTGGCATCGTCAGTTTGCAGCGGCACTACCAGTGCGAGATTAAAGCTGGTGGTGTCTGCCGAGCTGCCCGCTGGTTTGGACCCGCCGAACGAGCGCTGAACGGAGCCGACCAGTTGCGCATCACTCAGCCAGGGCATGACCGGGCTGTAGTAACGCAAACCGGCATGGCGCCGGGTGCCGTCAGTTTCGGCCAGCACGGTGGCGCGGGTGTCCCACAGCCGCAGTTCGGCGCCGCCAAACACGCCGTCGAGCACGCGCTGCGCTTTGGGCATGAGGGATTGCTCGCTGCGCGCATAACCCAGCGACCAGCGCAGCGGACCCAGTTCGTCGCTGGCTACGCCGTAGACCGACCTGAAGAACACGGCGGCATCGCCACCGTAGTCGGTCAGGCCCAGCGCCAGCTTGGGCAGGCCTTTGGCTTCAAGGGGAAGCTGCCACTTGAGGCTGGCAGACAGGTCCCCGCCGATGAGCTCGGCGGAACCTGCTTGTTGGTTGGGGAGATTTTGGTTGTGGTTAAGGCGGCCAAACAGCTCCACCCCCGCGCCCAGGCCAAAACCGGCAAGGTAATTGCGTTGGTGGTTGTAGTTGGTGCCCAGGTTGGGGTCTTCGTTGCCCAGGCTGAACGCTGCCTCGCCCGTGCCCAGCACATAGGCTGAAGGGATGTTGAGCCCGCCCACTGCGCCCAAGCTGGCTACACCAACGCCTTGGGCGTGGCTGGATAAAGCAGGCCACAGCAGCACGCAAGCCATGGAGACAAGAGAGGGCAGTTTTTTCATGCGGGATCAGTTTGAGTTGGCAAAAAAAACCCGCTGGGGACAGCGGGAATTTGTGTGTTAAAGCGCCAGGCGCTTTAACGGAATATCAGTTACCGCCGCCGGTCGTGGTTGTCAGGGTGACTGTGGCGACTTGCGTGTTGCCAATCAAAACACTGCCGTCAGGCTTGACGGTGACTTCTAGCTTGACTGGGTCAGAAGTTGTCCCACCGAATGTGAGAACCACATTGCGCTGAACGGTGGTGCCGTTGGCGGTGGCGTCCTTGGTGCTTGCTGTCAGTGAGCAAGGTTCGACCTTGATGACCTTATTAGCGCCAAGAGGATGCGCACTGGGGAAAGGTGATGGGTCGCCGACAGTAAAGATACATGAACCGAAAGTGGTGGTACCCTCGGCTGTTTTGCCGTCGTTGGTGATTGCAAACGTGGGATTCGCAGCGGCGCTGGTGAATGCCACAGTAGTTGGGCCAGTCAACGTAACTGCGGTTGTGGTGCCGTCAGTCCCGGAGAAGCCATTGCCAAAGGAAACCACGGTAGGCGTCGCAGTAGCTAACGCAGCCACAGACGTGGACGTGACAGCAGCCGAGGTGTCGGTAGATGCAACTGTCACAGCGGCAGGAGAATCACTGCCACCACCGCAGGCCGCCAGCGTGGCCGCCAACGTCAGACCCAAAGCAAATTTTGTTAATTTGACGCTTGTCACTGGAAACTTTTGCATCTTCAAACCCCTATTTAAATTAATGAATTGATAACCCGCAACATTATTACCGAAAAAAAAGGGGCAAACCGACTGGATTTGTTCGCGCCAAGTTTTTTTCGGCAGCGCCTGCGCAGAGCTACGAGGAGCTGTAAAGCCTGTGGCGATGGGCTCCGTTAATGTGGTGGGTCCACATCGATGCCATCGGACGAGGCCTGACCTGTTTGGGTGAGGCGAAACTTTACCTCGCATCCTGATGCTGTGACGGTATCGTGACAGTGGCGTAAAGCAAGCCCGTTTTGGCGGCATTCT
>Ga0210023_1001200_pt1 | contig 18544 bp, 9 predicted proteins | sample CryGeymeta201524_FD_183987 | JGI IMG/M metagenome (GOLD analysis project Ga0210023, IMG submission 183987) | Groundwater microbial communities from Crystal Geyser aquifers in Utah, USA - Crystal Geyser metaG 2015-24 (SPAdes) (version 2) | ecosystem: Environmental > Aquatic > Deep subsurface >... | reverse complement strand
CTACGAGGATGGTAACCCCGATTACGACCGGGACTCAAGTATCCAGACCGGTATTACCAGTGCGTCTGATGGTACCGCCCGCCTGCGGGCGGACATTGATCCGGCGACCGATCCCCTCGATGTGTTGGCCGTTATTGCGCCGACGATCATCCTGCCGCCCGGCACCCCGCCGCCCCTCACCTTTATCCAGGGTTCGGACTTCTTCTTGAATGGAACGATCTCTGCGCAGAACTGGAGCCCGTTGCTCTTCGGGCCTGACATTTTCGGTGGCAACGCTGGTTTCAGCGCTCCGAGCGGAAGTTCCGGCTGGGATCTGTTTGACAACGCGGACTACACCCTTAACGCCTCCGCCATTCCGGAGCCTGGCACCATCATCCTGATGGGACTCGGCCTCGTGGGGCTGGCCGGCGTCGCCCGCAAGAAGATGGACATCTGATCTAACTAAAAGGGTCCATCCGCCAAATCGTCTGGGGCAGGGAGGCTGCATGGCTCCCTGCCCCTTTGTTTGTGCGTCCGGCGAAAAACTCGGAATACTCGCGAGGCAACCCTTTGCCATCGGTTGGAAGCATTGGAAGTAGCGGGTAACCCGTATCGGTTTTCCATCAAAGTGGGCAGGGAGTTGTCTCAATGTGAGATCGCGTTTTTATCGAGCGGATCGCATTTGCCTCTCCACCAAGGTCTAACAAAAGGTTACCGAACAGGATGACCTTCTCGGACGTAGGCATGGCTCTTGCTGTGGTTCTGGTAAGCCCGTTCCTTGGTGGCGCAACTTCTTTATAGGGAGATCGACTATGAAACGTCTTTGTTTCTCCTTTGTCTTGCTCTGTGTGCCGTTGCTGGCTGCCTCTCGGGTTCTGGCAGCGAGCCCTGTCGCGCCTCTTTTCTCCTCCGGTGTGGCGACTCTCCTATCCGACAACAGCGCCGAGTTTCACATCAACCGCGATGCCGACCCGAATGTCACCGTTGGAGACATCCTTTTTACGATCGTCGGGATCTCCTCGATCTCCGGGGTCAACATCGGCTCCGGCACGGCGTACGACGAGGTCACTGCCCTTTCAGCGGTAAGGATCGTCTCCGGCCCCACCAATCCTCACATCAATTTCCAGGGGATCACGGTGGCGACCTATATCGGCATGCCCCTTGATGCGGCTGACGCTGCGTATTTCAACTGGGCCACGGGGCAGATCGACCTGCTGGGTGACGGCGGCGCGCCGGATCTCACCTTTCCGGTCTTTTCAGGATTGACCAACGACGGAAAGCTGTTTGGCATCGTGCTGGAGGACGCAGGGCAAAACTTCGATCGTGATTCCACCCTCCAAACCGGTATTGGAACGGCAACGGATGGGTCCTTGCGGCTCGTGGTGAATGTCGATCCGAGCGTGGATCCCCTCGACACGATCGCGGTTCAGGCACCGGTGAGCGTGGCGGCGATCTCCATCCTGCCGCCGGTCACCTTCATCCAGGCTACCAGCATCTTTATCGACGCCACGATCGCCCAGCAGAGTTGGCCAGGCCTCAACTTCAACGCGGACTTTGATGGCGGCAATTCGGGCCTCTCTACCTCCACCGCGAGCAGCCAGTGGCCCATCTTCGACAATCTCGACTTTACGGTAACCGCCGTGACCTATGCCTGTGGCAACGGCATCCTTGATCCCGGAGAGCAGTGCGACGACGGCAACCAAGATAACCTCGACACCTGTCGCAATGACTGCACCCTGCCGGTTTGCGGCGACGGCATCACCGACCTGGGCGAGGCGTGTGACGACGGCAACCTCGACGACACCGACGGCTGCCGCAGCGACTGCACGATTCCGGTTTGTGGCGATGGCATCACCGACGCGGGGGAAGAGTGCGACGACGGGAACCTCGACGAGACCGACGGTTGTCACAGCAACTGCACGGTCGCTCGGTGCGGCGACGGTTACCTCGACCAGGGTGAGCAGTGCGACGACAACAATAACGTCGATGGCGACGGCTGCCAGGCAAACTGCAGGAATCCGATCTGTGGTGACGGCATCCTCGATGCGGGTGAGCAGTGTGACGACGGCAACCTGATCAATGGTGATGGCTGCCAGGCCGACTGCATGAACGCGATTTGCGGCGACGGCATCGTCGACGCGGGTGAGGCGTGCGACGACGGCAACGCGGTCAACGGCGACGGTTGCCAGGCCGACTGCTCCCTGCCCCGCTGCGGCGATGGGACCCTCGACGCTGGCGAGCAGTGCGACGACGGCAACAATGTCAGCGGCGACGGTTGCCAGGCCGACTGCATGTTGGCTCGCTGCGGCGACGGCATTGTCGACGCGGGTGAGGCGTGCGATGACGGCAACAACGTCAGCGGCGATGGCTGCCAGGCCGATTGCTCTCTGCCGCGCTGCGGTGACGGCATCGTGGATCCCGGCGAGCAGTGCGACGACGGCAACACCGTCAACGGTGATAACTGTCAGGCCGACTGCACCCTGCCCTTCTGCGGTGACGGCATCGTGGATCCTGGGGAGGCGTGCGATGACGGCAACACGGTCAACGGCGACGGCTGCCAGGCGGATTGCTCTCTGCCCCGCTGCGGCGACGGAACGCTGGATTCGGGTGAGCAGTGCGACGACGGCAACACCGTCGATGGTGACGGTTGCCAGGCCAACTGCATGTTGGCTCGCTGCGGCGACGGCATTGTCGACGCGGGTGAGGCGTGCGATGACGGCAACAACGCCAGTGGTGACGGCTGCCAGGCGGATTGTTCCCTGCCCCGCTGCGGCGATGGCGTCGTCGATTCGGGTGAGCAGTGCGACGACGGCAACACCATCGACGGCGATGGCTGCCAGGCGAGCTGCATGCTGCCCCAGTGTGGTGATGGCATCCTCGACATGACTGAGCAGTGTGACGACGGCAACACCACCGATGGTGACGGCTGCTCTGCCAACTGCACCGTCGAGACCTGCAACCTGACGGTGGTGAAGACCGCCTCTCCGGAGGTCGTCGACTGCACCGCGGTGCCCCCGGTGGCCGGCGAGTGCGGCTGTGAGGGCAAGGTGACGGAGCTGACCCTGCGCTACAACGGCGCGGCGCCGGCCTTTGTCACCATCCAGCAGAAGAAGGACGGCCACGTGGTCTTCAGCGCCACGGTGGCACCCGGTGAGGTCTTCTCCTTCATCGGAACCGACAAGAACTGGACCTTTGGCACCGAGATCCAGATCTACGTTAGCGGCACCCTCCACACCACGATCCACACGAGCTGCTCGCAGCCCATCGGGCCGGGGCTGGTGCGGGGTGACTTCGTGGTGGTCGACGGGTCGAGCAAGACGGGCGGCAAGCTCTGCCCCATCACCTCCACCCCCTCGACCAGCTACGACACCGACTCGGGCGTCGACACGAACCACGACGGTGACAGTGACTCCGAGGCGGCCGCATCGTCGAACTGCACCGGTGGCCACACCGACACCGACTCGGGCGTCGACACGAACCACGACGGTGACAGTGACTCCGAGGCGGCCGCATCGTCGAACTGCACCGGTGGCCACACCGACACCGACTCGGGCGTCGACACGAACCACGACGGTGACAGTGACTCCGAGGCGGCCGGGGGTGGCTGCACGCCCCCGCCGACTCCGGGCTGCAATGCGCAGAACGTCACCTACACCTACGTAGTGACCAACAACGGGCCTCCGATGACCAACGTGCAGGTGGTCGATGACAAGCTGGGCGTGATCGCCACCCTCCCGGCGCTCGCCACGGGCGAGAGTCAGACGGTCTCGAAGGTCGGGAGCGTCTGCGCGACCACCACCAACACGGTGACGGTCACCGGCTCCTTGGCCAGCGGCGCGGTCTGCGAGGCGTCGGACACGGCGACGGTGACCTGCAAAGAGACCCCTCCCGAAGAGCCGTGCGGCTGTGAGGGGAAGGTCACCACCCTCACCCTGCGTTACCACGGCACGGCCGCGGCGGTGGTGCGGGTGGAAGAGAAAGACGACACGGTGGTCTTCGAAGGGAACGTCGCCCCTGGCGCCAGCTTCTCCTTCACCGGCACCGATAAGTTCGGGACCCTCGGGACGGAGATTGAGATCTACGTCAACGGTGTGCTGCAGACGAAGATCCACACGAGCTGCTCCCAGCCGATTGGTCCCGGCCTGATCCGCGGCGACTTCGAGGTGGTGGATGGGGCCAGCCGCGGCTTCTCGCTCCTCTGCCCCGTCGAGTCACCGTGCGGCAGCACGGGCACGGGCAGCGACTCGGGTGAGGATTCGAACCACGATGGCGACAGCGACTCGGAGGCGCTCCCCGGCCATTTGAACAGCGACTCGGGCATCGACGCCAACCACGACGGTGACAGTGACTCCGAGGCCACCCTCTCCGGCTGCCCGAAGTCGGACGGCGACTCCGGCGAGGACTCGAACCACGACGGTGACAGCGACTCCGAAGAGGTCACCCCGCCCACACCGCCTGCACCGCCGGCCGACGACACCGGGCATAGCTGTGACGGCAAGGTTACCCACCTGACCCTGCACTACCACGGCGCCACCGCCTGCTTCGTCGAGGTGCAGCAGAAGAAGGGGAAGAGGGTCTACACGGGGCATGTCCGCCCGGGCGATGAGATCAACCTCGTCGGGGCCAACAAGGATGGCACCCTCGGCACGGAGATCACCCTCTACGTGGAGGGTAAGTTCCACACGAAGATCGACACGAGCTGCGCCCAGCCGATTGGCCCGGGCCTTGAGCGTGGCGATTTCGAGGTGGTGGACGGCGCCAGCCGGAACGGGGGCAAGCTCTGCCCGCTGAAAAAATAGGAACGCCCAAAGGGCGGCAGTAGCGTGGACGGCGGGGCGGGCAAGCCTGCCCCGCCGTCCACCAAGATCCGAGGCCCGCGGTTGCGGGCCTCTTTTTTTTCTAAGGACCCTAATGGAGACGTTCCGCCGCACCGCCTGCATGGGAGGCCCGGCTGGCATCACCTCCGGGCGTCGCCGATGAGATAGGATCGCCGTCTCTCCGCATCGAGCCGCCCCATGGATCGTCGCGACACCGCCCTGTTCGTCTCCCTCCTCTTCGTCGCCGTCGTCACCCTCTACGGGGTGCTCGCCATCTGCTTTCCCATCGCCTACCTGTGGGCGACCTATGAGGACATGGTCGGTGAGTGGGCGCAGTTCTGGTTCTTCGCCACCGCGTTGCTCTTCTCTTTTCGCCTCGCTTGCGTGCGCTCGCCGTACCGGTGGTACTTCGCCCTGTTGGCCGCGAGCCTCTTCTACGTCACCGGCGAGGAGATCTCCTGGGGCCAGCGGATCTTCTCCTTCGCCACCCCGGCCCTCCTCCAGGCGCACAACCTCCAGCACGAGGCCAACCTCCACAACCTCGTTACCGGCCCGGTGGCGACCCCCCTCAAGCGTGCAATCGAGTACGGGATGGCGTTGGGCATGGTGGTCTACGGCGTCGTCTACCCATGGGTAGTGCGCTGGCGGTGGTCTCCCGCCTTATGGTTCAACAGACGGGGAGTCGCGTCGCCACCTTGCTTCCTGTGGCCCTTCTTTTTTACCGGTGCCGTGCTGGAGCTCGACCCCCTGCACTTCAACGAGGCGGAGCTCGCCGAGGTCCTGATCTCCTCCGCCCTCGCCTTCATGGCGATTGCCTACTGGCACGACCACCGCAGCCGTCTTCGACAGGGGGAGGTGACGGAGGGGCGCTCGCACCGCGGCCTCACCGCATGGATCGGCACCGCCACCGCGGCGGTGGTCCTCTTGGCCGTGGCCTCCACCTCCGCCTCTTACGCCACCCCGGCGGCGCGTGCGCGGGTCGACAACCGGATCTACAACGGCTTCGAAAAGTTCGCCGGTCGCTACGAGCGGTACGGGCGGTGGCAAACCGCAGCCACGCTCTACGCCCGGGTCCACGACCGGGAACCCAAGCGCTGCTCCATCCTGCGCAAGCTCGCCACCTGCCAGAGCCGACTCGGCGACGAGCAGACGGCCCAGAGGTACCTCGTGGAGGCGATCACCCTCGACCTCACGCGCATCGCCAAGAAGCGGGAGCAGGGGCAGGAGAGCGTCTCCACCAACCTCTCCCTCGCCCGCAGCTACCGCCAGCTCGGCAACAACGCGAGCGCCGAGATCCATTTACGCCGCGCCCGGGCCGTTGCCGAACAGCGGGTCGCCCGCCAACCGGAGAGCGGCAGCGCCACCTATTGGCTAGGGCAGTGCCACGAACTGGCCGGCGACCGAGTCGCGGCCCTGCACAGCTACCGCCACGCCATGGAGCTAAGCCCCAGCGTCGTCGAGTACCAGAAGGCATATTACCGACTCGCTGCTGATTCTTAGGGGTTCAAGAGACACCTCTCACGAGTTCGGGGCGTGAGCAGGCGCGGGGCCGTGAGCAGGAGTGCCGGGGTGAAGAAGAGGTCTGCCAGGAGTGCAAAGACCATGGTCATCGCCGATAGCGCCCCGAAATGGGCGGTGGGGAGGAAGCGGGAGACGGTAACGATGGCGAAGGCGGCGGTGATGACGAGGGTGGTAAAGATGCAGGCGCGTCCCTTGTCCGCGAGGGCGAGGCGGACGGCCTGGGGCGGGGAGGCGCCGGCCACGAGGTGGCCGTGGTAGGTGGACATGAGGTGGACGGTGTCGTCCACCGCGATGCCGATGGCCACGGCGGCGATCATTGCGGTGGCGGTGTCGAGGGGGATCCCGAGCCAGCCCATGAGACCGAGGTTGAGGAGGATGGGGAGCAGGTTGGGCGGCATCGCCAGGAGGCCGGTCCGGATGGAGCGAAAGAAGAGAGCGACCATGGCGAAGATCACGACCGAGGCGAGTCCGAGGCTTTGAATCTGGGAGCGGATCAGGGTCTCGATCAGGTTGGTCACCAGGACCGCGGAACCAGTGACGTGGCTGGTGAGGGTGGTGGGGAGGTCGGCGGCGAGGTAGCGGTGGGTCTCGTCGATGAGCTGGCTGATCTTCGCGGAGGAGTGTTCGTGGAGTCGCATGTAGACCGCGGCCCACTGGCGGTCCTCGTCGAGGAAGTGGCGGAGGTCCTTGCCGTCGTAGAGCAGCATGTATTGCTGGATGAGGGGCTCGCTGTCGGGGAGGCGGTGGTACGCCGGCTGTTCGTTATGGAACGCCTGGTTCATCTCCTTGAGGTAGTCGAGGAGGGAGGTGACCCGGTCGACCCCCGGTTGCTGCTCAAGGAAGCGGACGAGGGCCTCCATGTGGTGCAGGGTATCGAGGGTGAGGATTCCGTCGGGTTCGTCCGCGCGCAGGGAGATGCGCACGTCCTCGACCCCCGCGAGGTTGTGCTCTACGTAAAGGGTGTCCCGGACGAGGGTGGTCTCCTTGTCGAAGTACTCGAGGAGGTTGGTCTCGACCCGCAGTCGGAGGACGCCGATGGCGGCGAGGATGGCGGCGAGGATGGCGACGAGGATGATTCGCCGCGGCTGGTGGGTCACCAGCCCACCGAGGCGGAGGAGGAGCTCGTCGAAGAGGTCTGGCTCTAGCGGGTTGTGGCGGCGCGCCACCGGGCGGCGGACGAGAAGCCAGCACGCCGGCAGGAGGGTGAAGGCGATCAATAACGAAAAGAGCATCCCAATCGCCGCGGAAACGCCGAAGTGGCGCATGGGCGGGATGTCGCTGACGACCAGCGATATGAAACCAGCCACCGTGGTGAGGGTAACGATGACACACGGTTTCCACAGCTCCCGGATCGTCGCGACGATAACCTCACGGTTGTGGGCGAGGGAGGCCGTTTCATCGCCGAGGCGTACGCTCCAGGCGGCAAGGTCGCTGGCGGCACCCGCGGGCGGCGGTGGTGCTGGGGTTGATGGGTCGCCACCCAGGCGGCCGAACCAGCTCGCCATCAGCCGGTGGGTGGAGGGATCGGGGTTCTCTTCCGCCTCGACTGGCACCCCCTCCGGTGGCGCGGCGAAGCGGGCCGAGGCGAGGTTGTCTTGATAGATGCTGAGGAGGTGGATCGCTACGCTAACCGTCAGGGCCATCATCACGGGGGGGAGGATGGTGGTGATGTTGTTGATCGTCCCACCGAGTAGCCCGAGCACGCCCACCGACCAGACGAGACAAAGCCCCATGGCGATGAGGGGCAGGACCGCGCCGAAGCCGTTGCGTAAGAGGACCCAGAGGATGATTGCCATCAGGGCAACGGTGAGGGGAATGAATCGCTGGAGATCCAGGCGCATGAACAGGGCGGTGTAGTGGTCCATCACCGGCTTACCGGCGAGATGAGTTCGCCCACCGCCCTCCCGCTCCACGTCATCACGGATCGCGTCGATCACCTGCTGGTGATCTTTCCCCTGCAGGTGGGGGGTGAGCTCGACGATGACCGAACCGGTCTTGGCATCTTTGGAGATCAGGGCACCGCGGTAAAGCGGTTTGTCCGTGGCGCGCATGCGGAGCCGGCGCAGCGCTTCTTCGTCCTTCGGGATCTCCTCAAGAAAGGGGCCGACGGTGAAGGATTCCTCGTCGCCCACGATGTCCTCGACGTTGGTGAGGCTGGTGGTCTCGTCGACCCCGTCGATTGCCGCCAGATGGTTGGTGAGTTGGGCGAGCAGGGTGAGATTGTCGTGGGTGAAGATGCGCTGCCCTTCGAGGGCGACGACGACGAACTCGCCGGTATCGAAGTGGTCTTCAAGCTGCTCAAAGAAGACACGATCAGGATCGTTCTCCACGACCAGCGATTCGAGCGAGGTGTCGAACGGGACCCGTGCCGCCTGGGTGCCGAGGAAGAGCGTGACCACTCCGATCACCAGCAGCGTTAGCCACGGATGGTCGAGGTAGGCGAGCCAGACTCCGCCCGGTCGCGGTGCGCGTTTGTCTGGCTTCCGTGGAGGGTGGTCAGCCATGGATCGGCCCGGTGGGCCAGCCGTGGAGGTTCAGGGTCTGGGGCCAGGGGTGGGGTTGGGCAGCAGGGAATCCTGCAAAGAGGGGGAAGGGGCGATGTGCCGTGGACCCGGCGGCGGGACGTGGTGGGTGGAACCCGACCGTTAGAATCCGAGCGTCGCCAGCACGTACCCCTGGTCGTTGGCGGTGAAGGAGCCCAGCGCGGTGTGCTTGTTGCCGGTGAAGAGCTCCAGCCCCGCCTCGACGGTGAGGCGGTCGTTGACCTTGTATTCCAGGCGCGGCCGCAGGTAGCTGGCGTTGTCACCCAGGTCCCAGGCGGCGTAGAGGGCGGGGGTGAGGGTGCCGGCGAGGAGGTCGTATTGGAGGGTGGCGACCACCGTCGCCGCCTGCTTGCCGACGAACAGGAGCGAGCCCGCCTCCTCCACCCATTGCTGGACGAGCTGGAGGTTGCCGTAGAAGGCGTTGCGGGTGAGGTCTCCGCCAACGCCAAGGAGGGTCTGGTCCGCGGTGAAGACGGTGACCGTCCCGTCCGGGGCCTCACCTTGGTACTGGCCGCCGAGGGTGCGGGCGACCTCGGCGCGCACCCCGTAGTCGCCGAGGGTGGTCTCGACCTCGCCGCCCAGGGTGGCCACCCACGGGTAGCTCGCGGTCGCCTCCGGGTTGGCGTTGAGAAAACGGTTGCGCACGACTCCACCGATCGTCGGGCTGGTCAGGGCAGCTCCGGTCGCCTCCGGGGCGAAGAGGGCGGCAAGGGTGGGTCCGTCGCCGTGGAAGACCGGGAAACGCTGGTGGTAGACGAATCCGTCGATGGCGAAGTCCACGGTCCCGGCGGTGGAGCGGAGGCGGCCGCCGATCTCGCTGTCGCCCCACCCGGGGGCGTTCACGTTGACGCCGAGGTCGAGATAACGCGCCGCGACGTCCGGGTAGCTACTGGTGGCGTCCGCTCCCACCTGCCGGTTGTGGCGGAACAGGGCCCAGTCCGAGTCGAAGAACGGCACGCGGTGGATAAAGGGGCGCGGCAGCAGGAGCAACTCCACGGTGGTCGGGCCGAAGTACGCCTCCGCCGCCACCATCGGGACGGCGAGCTTGCGGTCGTCGAGCCACGGGATGATGAACTGGTCGAGGTCCTGCGGGTTGACGTTGTCGGTGATCACCAGCTCGTCCATCTTTCCCCACTTGACGATCTGGTTGCCCGCCTGCACCGCGAACCGGTCGTTCTCGTAGCGGAGGTACGCCTCGCGCAGGTCGACATCCACCTCGTTGCGCGTCTCGCCGCGGCCAAAGAAGCCACCGTCGCCGAACGAGTCGCCCTGAATCCGTCCCGCCGTCTTCCACTGCCACGGCTCGGCGCAGGTGCCCTCGGCAGTGAGGTCAATCTGGCTGCGACCGTCCCAGCGGTCCTCGTGCGCCTCGTCGTGGCGCAGGTCGGTGGCGCCTTGGAGGGTGAGCTCCGACTTCAGCCCGGTGGCGTGGCCGGCGGCGCCGAGGGCGAGGGAGAGCAGGAGCGCAACAACAACAGGCGTGGGTGTCGCCATGGGACCTCCGTGTCGGTGGATGGGGATTGGCGCGGGCCGCGGCGGCCGCGTGGGCGGCGGCTTGGAGCGGAGAGGGGTGGTCGCGGTGGTTACGGTTGCAGGGCGCGCTCGTTGAAGTCGGCGGCCTTGAGGCCGACGTTGTAACGGATCTCCCCCACCTTCAAGCGGGTAGTGTGGTGCGGGTCGATGGTGGTGACCTCGCTCTCCATGGCGGTCCAGATCCCCTGCACCTCCGCGAGCCGCAGGACGCGGTTCTCCTTGATCTTCTTCTCCTTGCGATCAAAGGACTCGCCCTGCACGGGCATCAGGGTCGCCTGGTCGATCCAGGTCACGCTCTTGCCGTAGACGCTCGACTCGGGATCGACCGGGATCGATTCGAGGATCCAGCAGAGGTACGGCCCCACCTTCGCCTCGCCCAGGAGGCGATGGCGGTCTTGGTCCGGGCGGCGGCGATCCAGGTCCTGATAGTAGAGGTCGGAGTTGACGAAGCTCTTGCCCCTCTGCTTGGCGACGATCCGCCGCGCCCGGCGCAGGGCTGGGAGGTAGAGGAACTGCTCCGCGTCGTCGCCCTCCCGCTCGCGGGTGAGGAAGGCGGTGGCGTCGATGTCCCTGGGGTAGGTGAAGCGGATGAGAGAGTCCTGCAGGGTGTCGTGGCGCACCATCCGGCTTTCGAAGCGGCGCACCCGCTCGTGGCCCGAGCTGCTGGTGAGGACCATCTCAACGGTGGCGACGGAGTCGCGGCCAGTGGCGCGGTTGTAGAGCCACTGGGCGAGCTCGGCGCCGTCGCGCGGCGGGCGGTGGGAGTGGGCGGCCGGCTCCCCCCCCGGCTGCGGCGCCGAGGCCGCAGGGGGGGCGGGCACCACCGGGGTCGCCTCCACCCCGGGTACCACCGGGGTTGCGGGGGTGGCTGGGGTGGCGGCCGGGGTCGCGGCCGGGGGTGGCGCCGAACTCACGCGGGGCGGGGCGGTGGGCAGCGGGGCGGGCGCGGCAGGGGGTTGCTCGACCTTTGGCGTGGCCAGGGGTGGCGGCGTGAGGGATGGCAGCGGCGATGGCCTCAGGGTGGGCGGTTGCGGCGTCGGGGGCGGCGTGAGGCGGGGCGGTGCCCCCCCCGGCGGTTGCGTCGCCGGTAGCGGCAGGAGTGGCGCCGACGGGGTGGCAATGGCGGGTGGGGGTGGCGGGATCGGTGGCGGGGTCGCCGGGGCGGTCGGCGCCGGTTGCGGAGGGGCGGCCGCGGGCCCCGCCGGGGGGTGCGGCTGTTCCACCGCGGGCGGTTCGATCGCCAACGGTTGGACCGCCCCCAGCGGCGCGCCCGGTGCCACGCCGACCGGCGGGGCGGGCGGCGTAGCGGTCGGGGCTTGGGGTGAAGCAGTCGGCGCGGATGGCGGCCCTGCCGTAGCTGGGGCGGCAGGTGTTGGGGGCGCGGGGGTGGGTGACGGCGGGGTCGCCACCTCCCCCTGCTCCTCCCGCGGGGCCGCCTCTTTCGTCTCCTCCGTCGTGGGTTGGTGGCGGTGGAAGAGGGAGGGGAGGTCCCAGGCGAAAAGGAGCTCGCACGGGGGGGCGGCGGGTGGCGGGTCTGCCGCCGCCCCCGCTACGGCAAGCGCGACGAAGAGGAGCGCGACAAGCCCGGGGGCGAGGCGGAGGCAGGGGGGTGGGGTTGCCATAGGTCTTGGGGGTAGGGGACTCTCCACGAACGTTCGGAGGGGCCGCAGGGGTGGGCAGCGGTCAGCTTACGGGAGTCTCACGAGAGGATGGAGTCCATGTTTCGTTCTGTCTGGCCTGTTCTGCTGCTGGTGGCTGCTTTCTTATCGGTGGGGTGCGAGTCCGCCGACACCCGCTACACGAAGCACATGGGCAACGCCGCACGCTACCTCGCCGAGGGGGAGCTGCAAGGGGCGATCCTCTCCGTCAAGTCGGCCCTCGCCGCCCACTCGGACGACCCGGCGGCGAACAAGCTGTTGCTGGAGTGCTACCTCGAGCGCGGCACCACGGAGCCGGCGCGCAAGCTCGTCGACGCGCTGAAGAAGGGACTTCCCGACGACGACGCGGTGGGGCTACTGGAGGCGCGTGTGCTCTTGCTGGAGAAGCGGCCGGACGACGCCCTGGAGCTGCTCGCTGGCTACATGGGGGTGCACGGGGAGAGCGCCGCCGCCCTCACCATTGTCGGCGACGGCCACGCGGACAAGGAGCTGTGGGCGGAGGCGCTCGACGCCTATGACCGTGCGACCCAGAAGGATGCACAGGCGGCGCGGGCGTGGTTCGGCAAGGCGGCGATCCTCGCCCGCCTGAAGCGCGATGACGAGGCTGCGGTGGCGGCGGCGAAGGCGGTGGCTGCCGATCCCCATTTCGGCCGTGGCTACCTCCTCCAGGCCACCCTCGCCGAACAGGCGGGGGACCGGAAGGGGGCGGTGGAGATCTACCGCCAGGCGCTGAAGAGTGACCAGCGTGTCGAGCTCCCCGCCCGCTTCGGCCTCGCCCAGAACCTCCTCGCCCTGCAGGAGGTGAACGACGCCCTCACCGAGGGCAAGCAACTGGTGAAGGAGTTCCCCGACGCCCCCCACGGCCACTTCATTGTCGGCGTTGCCCACTACCTGCAGCAGCAGTTCGACGACGCGGTCACCGACCTCCAAACGTGCCTCGCCAAAGCGCCGAACCACGCCGGCGCCGAGTTCTATCTGGCGTTGGCCCAGTACCAGCGCCAGCAGTGGGAGCAGGCCCTTGGCGCGGCCAAGGGGCTGCAGGCGCAGCACCCCGGGGTGAAGCCGGTGGAGATGCTCATCGCCGAGTTGCTCCTGCGCACCGGCGATCCCAAGGGGGCGGAGAAGCAGGCGCGCAGCACCCTCGAGTTGGAGCCGGAGTCGGCCTTCCTGTACCGGGTGCTCGGCGCGGCGCTGATCGCCCAGGGCGACGGCGAGGCGGGGAGCGAGGCCCTGGAGAAGGCCCAGGAGTTTGCCCCGGACGAGAAGCTCGAGTTCGCCCTCGGCGACCTCTACCTGTCGATGAACGAGCTCGACAAGGCGTCGACGCGCTTCGAGGCGGCCGCCGCCGCCCACCCCGACGAGCGCGGTGCCCAGGTTCGTCTCTTCTACACCCGCCTGCGCCAAAAGGACTTCGACGGCGCCCTCGGTCTGATCGCGACCCTTCTGGAAAAGCAGCCGGGCGACCCCATGTGGCTCAACCTCAAGGGGGCGGCGCTGCTCGCGAAGAAGGACAAGGCGGGGGCGTTGGCCATCTGGCAGGAGGTGGTCGCCAGCCACCCGGAGCTGGTCGCCGCCCACCTCAACCTCGCCAGCCTCTACCAAAAAGATGAGAAGTGGGCGGAGGCGCGCACGGAGTACCAGACGGTCCTCGCGGTCAAACCGAAGCACAGCGTCGCCCATCGCCAGCTCGCCGTCCTCGATTTGAAGGAGGGCAAGCTCGATGACGCCATCGGCCACCTGGAGCAGTCCTTGGAGAGCGTCGCCGATGGCCAGGTCGCCATGGCCCTCGCCGCCGCCCGCCTGCAAAAGGGCGATGGGGCCGGGGCGGCGGTGGCGGCGGACAAGGCGACCGAGCTCGCCCCGAAGGCGCCGGCCGTGTGGCTCCAGGCGGGGGTAATCGCCCTCGCGCAAGGGGATCTCAAGGGGGGCGAGGCGCGCCTGCGCAAGGCGTCCGAGCTCGATCCCAAGTCGGCGGCGGTGGCGTACCACCTCGGTGGCGTGGCCGCCGCCCAGAAGCGCTGGGACGAGGCGCGTGGCCAGTTGCAGCGGGCCGCCACCTTCGCCCCGGACGACCCCACGATCTGCCAGCGGCGGATCGCGGTGGAGCTCGCCACCGATGCGGGTGCGGCTGGAGATCGCATCGCCGCCGACTACCTGCAAAACCATCCGAAGCAGCTCGCCGCCTACCAGCTCGCCGCCGAGGCGGCGGAGGTGCGCAAGCAACCGGAGCGGGCGCGGCAGATTCTCGACCAAGGTCGCCAAACCCTCGGCGACAACCTCGGCATCGTCTTGCTGCAGGCGGACTTTGAGCGGCGCCAGGGCAACAACGAGGACGCCGAGGCCCTCTACAGCCAGATCCTCGCCAAGGAGCCGAAGGCGGCGGAGGTGATCATGCGCAAGGCGCAGGCGGAGATGGCCGGCGGCCGCTTCGAAGAGGCGGCGAAGAGCTACGAGTCGGTCCTCGCCCTCGCGCCGGAGGAGCCGGTTCCCCTCAACAACCTCGCCTATCTCTATTCCGACGTCCTTGGCCAGCCGGACAAGGCGCTAGAGCTTCTCGGCCGGGTCAAGGCGGAGGTGGTGGCGAAGAGTGCCACGGTCCGCGACACCCTCGGCTGGGCGCAACTCAAGGCGGGCAAGGTGAAGGAGGCGGTGGCGACCCTGGCGAAGGTGGCGGCGGAGCAGCCCGCGGTACCGGCGGTGCGCTACCACCACGGCGCCGCGCTGATCGCCGCGGGGGAGGTCGAGGCGGGGCGGGCGGAGGTGAAGGCCGCCCTTGAGATCGGGTTGAAGGGCACGGAGGCGGAGGCGGCGCGGGCGCTCGTGGAGGGCAAGTAGGCGGGCGGGGCGTTCGCACCCTCCGCGCGCCGCTCGGCCAGCCGCCTGCCGCGCGGCGGCGCGATGGCCGCGGCCGCCGGCCGTCGCCGGGATGGGGATTGGGGGCAGGACGGCCGCCGGCCAACACCCCGCCATCCGTCACCCCCCTCCCCTTTCTTCGCCGCGCCCCACGATCCTTCTGCGTTGCTGGTCGCCGGCCGCGAGCACCGAAAGGCGTCTGCGGGGCTCATGTTGGGTGAATGCGCCTCCCTGGACGGAGGGCGTGGTCGTGTCCACACTGGTAACCAGCTAGGGGGGAGCCCCGAGCGGAGACGAGGAGGTGGCCGATGGCCGACTCTCACGATTTTGAGCCCGATGGCTTTTTGGAAGGTTTGGCGAACGACCTGATGCAGGCGATCGGCCGGACCCTTAACCAAAGCGACCAGGTCCAGGAGGTGATGGAGCGGATCCAGACCCAGGGGTACCGGGTCGCGGTGGTCCTTGCCGCCCTCACCCATGTCACCGCCAAGGGCGAGGGCGAGGGCGCGGACACGGGCGAAGAGGCGGAGCGCCAGCCCGCCCCCCCGACCCCCTTCGACCGGCTCTTTCTCCGCCAGGTGGGGATCAAGGGCGAGCTGCCGTCGTAAGCGCCGGTCGGAGCCGGTCAGTCGACCCTGGAGGCAGGGCGTGTGGCCGTGGGTAGGGGGGGGTCGTCGCATTCGACCGACGTGACACGGTGAACCGTTGCCCGCCCGGACCGGGGCCGCGCCGCCGCCGGGTTGCCTCCCGGCGTGGATGTGGCGCCGCGACCCCGTCCGGACCCACCACCGCGGCTACCCCTTTGCGTATCCGCCCGCTTGTCCGCCTTCGAGGGGGCGAACCGGCGCTGGGGGGGCGGTGGAGCGCCGTGGGCGCACACCGCGGATGGCGGCAGAACGCAGAGGCGCGGGCGCGGTAGGCTGAGGCGAGATCCCCGGAGTGCCCTATGGTCAGCCGCACCGTGGTCCTCGCCGGCCACCTTCTCGATTCCCTCCTCCTCTCCAAGCTCCTCGACGAGCTCGCCACCCTGGGGGTGGGGGCGGAGGTGGTGGTGGCGGCGGTGGGTAGCCGGCGCGAGGAGCCCTCCACCATCACCCTGCGGATCGACGCCGGCGACACCGCGGCGATGGCGGCGGCGGAGGGGGTCCTCGCCCGCCACGGCTTCGGCGACGCGGCCGAAGCGCCCGCCGTCCACCTGGTCTTGGCGCCGGCGGACGGTGTCTTTCCCGAGTTGTTCTACGCCACCACCAACCTCCCCACCCGGGTGCACCACGCCGGCCGCTGGTGGGAGGTGGCGCCCATGGAGATGGACTGCGGCCTGGTCTGGCTCGACGACCACTTCGCCTGCGTGCGAGTCGGAGAGGTGCGCGCCGAGCAGCCGGTGGTGGTGGGCGAGGCGGGGGTGGAGGTGGAACCCGTGGCGCGCCCCCGGCGCGGCGAGACCTTCACCTTCATGGCGAGCGACGCCTCGGTGGAGGAGCCGAAGGGGGCGCGCATCCGGGCGGTGGCGGAGCAGTGCCGCGCGACCCACGCGGCGGGCTGCGAGATCCTCTGGGTGGCGGGGCCAGCGGTGGTCCACACCGGCGGTGGCGACGCCCTGGCGCGGCTGGTGGCGGCGGGGTGGGTCGATCGCCTCTACACCGGCAACGCCCTGGCGGTCCACGACATCGAGGAGGCGCTCTACGGCACCGCCCTCGGCCGAGAGACCGCCACCGATCGCCCCACCGACGGCGGCCACTGCCACCACCTGCGCGCGATCAACCGGATCCGGGGAGTGGGCTCCATCGCCGCGGCGTGCGCGGCGGGGCTGCTGACCCGCGGGGTGATGCACACCTGCTGGCAGCGGGGGGTGCCGGTGGTTCTGGCCGGCTCGATCCGCGACGACGGCCCCCTGCCCGACACGATTACCGACGTGATGGCGGCGCAGCGGGCGATGCGTGCCGGCCTGGGGCGGGTGGGGATGTGCATCATGGTTGCCACGACCCTGCACGGGATCGCGGTGGGGAACCTCCTGCCCGCCACCTGCGGCGTGGTGATGGTGGACATCAACCCGTCGGTGGTCACCAAGCTCGCCGACCGTGGCACCAGCCAGGGCGAGGGGTTGGTCACCGACGCCGCCTACTTCCTCTCGGTGCTGGCCGGGGAGCTCATCGGCGCCCCCGGCGTGCATTAGGCGCGCCGCGCGCGGGGAGGGGGGGTGAGGGTTGGGGGGATGGTGTTGGCCGGCGGCCGCGGGGAGGATCACTTCAGATCGTCGCCCTCGTCATGAGGGCCGGGCCGCACGGCCCCTACCCCCCAACCCCCACCCCCCCTCCCCACCCCGGCGGCGGCCTGCGGCCGCCCCCACCCTCTATGGTCACCCCTGCCCGCATCCTCATGGGTCCGCCGGACTACTACGGGATCCGCTACGAGATCAACCGGTGGATGCACCTCGACCATCCCGCCGACCCAGGCCGTGCCACCGCCCAGTGGCGGAGCCTGCGCGCGGCGGTGGCGGATCTGCCCGGGGTGGAGGTGGTGGAGATCGCACCCCAGCCGGACCTCCCCGACCTGGTCTTCACCGCCAACGGCGGCCTGCACGTCGACCAGCGGGTCGTCGTTGGGACCTTCCGCCACCGCCAGCGGCAGGGAGAGACCGCCTATTTTGCCGCCTGGTTTGCGGCCCACGGCTTCACCGTGGTCACCCCGCCCGATGGCCTCGTTCTTGAGGGGGCGGGGGATGTGGTGCGGACCGCGACCGGCTGGATCGCGGGCTACCCGCAGCGCTCCAACGCCGCCGCCCATCGCTGGCTGGCGCAGCTCCTCGGCGACGAGGTCCTCTCGGTGGAGTTGATCGACCCGCGCTACTACCACCTCGACACCTGCCTGGTGGTCCTGGGCGAGACCAGCGCCGCCTGCGTGGCCGAGGCCTTCGACGCCTACGGCCTGGCGGTCCTGCGGGAGCGGTTCGCCGATTTGATCGAGGTGGCGGGGGCGGAGGGCGAGCGGTTCGCCTGCAACCTGGTGGCGTGGGCGGGCCACGCGATCCTCCCGGCCGGTTGCCCGCGCCTGCGCGCGGCGCTGGCTGAGCGTGGCTGGACCACCACCGCGGTGGAGGCGGGCGAGTTTCTCAAGGCGGGCGGCGCCTGCCGCTGCCTCTGCCTCACCCTGCCGGAGTCAGCCACGGTGGTCGCGGGGCTGGCGCCCGCCGCCTGAGCCGCCGGCTGGGTCGCCGCCTGAGCCGGTGGCTGTGCCGTCGCCAGAGCCGGTGGCTGTGGGGCCGCCGGTGGCGCCGCCGGTGTCGCCGGGCGAGCCGCCGCCGGTGTCGCCGCCAGAGCCGGTGGCTGAGCCGCCGGCTGGGTCGCCGCCAGGCGAGCCGCCGCCGGTGCCGTCGCCGGTGCCGGTGGCTGAGCCGTCGCCCGTGGGGTTGCCGGTGGGGCCGGGCGAGCTGCCGCCGGTGTCGCCGCCTGAGCCGGTGGCTGTGGGGCCGCCGGTGGGGTTGCCGGTGTCGCCGGGCGAGCCGCCGCCGGTGTCGCCGCCTGAGCCGGTGGCTGAGCCGCCGGTGGGGTTGCCGGTGTCGCCGGGCGAGCCGCCGCCGGTGCCGTCGCCTGAGCCGGTGGCTGAGCCGCCGGCTAGGTCGCCGCCGGTGCCGGTGGCTGTG
>Ga0210023_1001197_pt1 | contig 18582 bp, 13 predicted proteins | sample CryGeymeta201524_FD_183987 | JGI IMG/M metagenome (GOLD analysis project Ga0210023, IMG submission 183987) | Groundwater microbial communities from Crystal Geyser aquifers in Utah, USA - Crystal Geyser metaG 2015-24 (SPAdes) (version 2) | ecosystem: Environmental > Aquatic > Deep subsurface >... | reverse complement strand
ATAGATTCTATAATTAACTTTTTTATTCTTTTAATTCTTAATTTATTTTTCGGCAACATTCCCATCACAGTCCGACGTAAAACTTCGGCCGGACCTTTTTTGTCCCAAATCTGTTCCAGCGTCCGTTCTTTAAGATGACCGATCTGGGTAGTGTGCCGATAATATTTTTTTTGTTTTAATTTTTTACCGGTGATTTTTATCTTGTCAACATTTTTGACAATCACTCCATCCTCGCCCTGAATTCGCGGTTCATAATGAGGATTTTTCTTGCCTTGCAAAATTACGGCTATTTCACTAGCCAACCGTCCGAGAGATTTATTTGTGGCGTCAATTGTGTATTGCAATTTAGGATTATTCTTATCTTTACTTTTTTCCTTCAATAATCATTTGTTCAATGCTTTTCGGCACTTCTTCGTAATGGTCAAATTCCATGGTAAAAGTTCCCCGACCCTGGGTCATTGAACGCAACTTCGTGGCGTAGCCGAACATTTCGGCCAGCGGCACTTTGGCATCAATCACTTTAACATTAAGCCGGTCAACAATTGATTCAATCCGACCGCGTTTGGCATTGAGGTCGCCGGTCACATCTCCTAAAAATTCTATCGGGGTAATGACCTGAATTTTCATTGACGGTTCCAGAATTACCGGCTTGGCTCTTCTGGCTGCTTCGTGCAAAGCCATGGCGCCGGCAATCTTAAAAGCTATTTCTGAAGAATCAACTTCGTGAAAAGACCCGTCATAAAGCGTTGCCTCAATATCAATGATAGGATAGCCAGCCAAAATCCCCTTAGTTAGAGCCTCTTTTACGCCTTTTTCTACGGCTGGAATAAATTCTTGGGGAATAACACCACCCCTTATCGCATTAACGAAAATAAAACCTTTTCCCCTCTCCAATGGCTTGGCCTTTAACCAAACATGGCCATATTGACCCCGGCCGCCGGATTGCCGAATATATTTACCCTCAGCCTCGGCTTCGCCGTTTATCGTTTCTTTATAGGCAACTTGGGGCCGGCCGATATTTGCCTCAACGCCAAATTCCCTTTTTGTCCGGTCAATGATGATTTCCAAATGAAGTTCTCCCATACCCGAAATAATCGTCTCGCCCGTATCCGGGTCGCCGGAAATTCTGAAAGTCGGGTCTTCTTCGGCCAGACGATGCATAGCCATACCCAATTTTTCCTGGTCAGCCTTGGTCTTAGGTTCAATTCTAACAGAAATAACCGGTTCAGGGAAAATGATTTTTTCCAAAATAATCGGGTTATTGGGGTCGCATAAAGTATCGCCGGTGGAAGTGTTTTTCAGTCCGACAATGGCGCCCAAATCGCCGGTGTACATTTCTTCCACTTCCTCACGATGATTGGCGTGCATTCTGACGATTCGGCCGATTCGTTCCTGATTGCCTGTCGTTGAGTTTAGAATATAAGTGCCGCGAACAAGACTGCCGCTGTAGACCCGGAAATAAGTTAAATTGCCCACATAAGGGTCGGTGGCGATTTTAAAAGCCAAAGCGCTGAACAATTCATTATCGTTTGGCTGACGAATGATTTCTTCTTCGGTTTTGGGATGAATGCCGGAAATCGGCTTAATTGATATTAAATCAAGGGGCGAAGGCAAATAATCTAAAACCGCGTCAAGCATCAATTGAATTCCTTTATTTTTCAGAGCTGAACCACAAAACACGGGAATTAATTCGTTGTTGACGGTGGCTTTTCTGAGGGCTTGACGAAGGTTATCCTCATCAATGTTATGTTCCTCTAAATATTTTTCCATTAATTTATCATCGGTCTCAGCAATCTTTTCTATTAAAATTGCTCTTTCTTTCTCGGCTTTTTCTTTTGAAGATTCCGGAATTTCTTTTTCAATGATTTTTTCGCCGTGTTCGCCTTCAAAATAATAGGCCTTCATCGTGAGCAAATCAACCACTCCTTCAAAATTTGATTCCAAACCAATTGGTATTTGTAAAGCAACCGCGTTAGGATTAAGTTTTTCCTGAATTGAACGGAAGGAATTTTCAAAACTGGCGCCCAAACGGTCTAATTTATTGATAAAACAAATTCTAGGCACTTTAAATTTATCAGCCTGATGCCAGACCGTCTCTGACTGGGGCTCAACGCCAGCCACACCGTCAAAAACAACAACCGCACCGTCCAATACCCGGAGCGACCGCTGGACTTCAACCGTAAAATCAATGTGGCCTGGCGTGTCGATGATATTTATGCGGTGCTCATGACCTTGACGGATTTTTTGTTTTGCAGAGTCGTCTGAAGCCATTTTTAAAAGATAACTGGGAGTCCAGAAGCAAGTGGTGGCGGCGGCCGTAATCGTAATCCCCCGCTCTTTTTCCTGCTCCATCCAGTCCATGATCGCCTGACCTTCGTGAACCTCGCCGATGCGATGGGAAATGCCGGTATAAAAAAGAATCCGTTCGCTAACGGTCGTTTTTCCGGCGTCGATATGGGCAATTATTCCTATATCTCTATATTTCTCAAGTGGGTATTGACGCATAGAATAATTTTTAATTTCTAATTTTCAATTTTCATTAAATGACTAAATTTTCAATTTTTAAACACGACGTAAACAAGTTTGAAAATTATTTTATTGAAAATTCAATGAAAATTGTAAATTGATAATTGAAAATTGTAATTTACCTCGCAAAATGCGCAAACGCTCTGTTTGCCTCTGCCATTCTATGGATATTCTGCTTTTTCTTGATGGCCACTCCTTCATTTTTTGAGGCAGCGATTATTTCCTCGGCCAGTTTTTGAGCTATCGGCTTGCCTTTTCTTGTCCGCGCCGCATCAATAATCCAATGACAAGCCAAAAAGAATCTTCTTTCCGGCCTGACTTCGCGCGGCACCTGATAGTTGGCGCCGCCAACGCGCTTGGAAACAACTTCCAAAAGCGGCGAAGCATTTTCAATCGCCTTCTCAAAGACCGTCAATGGTTCTTGTTGAATTTCTTTCTGAATGTTATCAAAGGCTTTATAAAACAATCTTTCGGCCACTGATTTTTTGCCTCTTTCCATTAAATAATTAATAAACCGCGAAACCGCGATATTCTGATATTGCACGTCGGGCTGATAATTTTTTTTGTATTTACGTTTCTTACGCATATTTATTTCGGTCTTTTTACTCCATATTTGCTTCTTTCTTGTTTTCGGCCCTCGGTTCCGGTCGTATCCAAAATTCCCCGGACAATGTGATATTTCACACCCGGCAAATCTTTGACCCGGCCGCCCCTGACCAAAACAATGGAGTGTTCCTGAAGTTGGTGTCCGATACCCGGAATGTAAGCAGTAACTTCCATGCCGTTGGTTAAACGCACTCGGGCAACTTTTCTCAGGGCCGAATTCGGTTTTTTCGGGGTGGTGGTGAAAACCTTTAAACAAACGCCTCGTTTTAAAGGCGAGCTAGAATAAACCGGCCAGTTTTTTAAAGGATTGAAATAGAAACTCAAAGCCGGCGCTTTTGTCTTTTTCTTGGCGCTTTTTCGTCCTTTCTTAATTAATTGACGGATTGTAGGCATAATCCTTCGCTTCGCTCGGTCAAAATCAAAAATTAAATATAAAATATCAAAAATAAAAAACCGAGCAGAGGCTTATAAATAATAACAAGATTAACGATTAATTGTCAATCTTAGAAGCTAAATCCCTGGCCGGTAATCAGTTGGAAAAGAAATCCGGCCAAAGGCGAGAGAACGAAAAACGCCAAAAACAAAGCGAGAAAAATTCCAATGAAACCGAACCGGGCTATCGCATAAGCGCTGCGAGGAAATAAATCCATCAACACTTTTGAGCCGTCAAGCGGCGGAAAAGGAATTAAATTGAATAAAGCCAGGAAAATATTGATATAAACAATCAAAGCCACGGCCGTTAAAAAGAATTGGGAAAAGATAGCGCCAAAAATACCGGTGAAAGCAAACCGCAGGAAAATCCCCAAAATCACGGCAATGATTAAGTTAGCTGAGGGACCGGCAATGCCGACTTTTAAAGAGCCGTATTTCTGGTCTTTTAAATTATAGGGGTTGTAAGGCACTGGCTTTGCCCAGCCAAGAAATATCCCCGCCGGAGAAAGCAAAAGAAAAAGAGGAATAATTACCGTGCCCATTAAATCTATATGAGCCAGGGGATTTAAGGTCAGTCGACCAGCATCTTTAGCTGTGGAGTCGCCGAGTTTGTAAGCAATAAATCCGTGAGCGTATTCGTGAAAAGTCGCGGAGAGAACAATCACAATATATAAAAATAATTTTGTAGAAATTACATCCATAAGGTTGCCAGTTAATAATTTATAATATATAATCTATTGGTATGAAAAAATGCGCTATCTGCGGCAAGGGTTCTATTATGAGAGCCTGTAGAAAAAAGCTTCGTGGTAAGTATAACCCAACCCCGAAAAAAAGAAAATATCCGAATTTACAATGGACTCGCTTACCTGACGGTAAACGCGTTTTGGCCTGCGCCCAGTGCATTAAGACCTTAACTAAGATTGAAAAATCGCGATAACTTGTTTTTAGGAATTATATCTTTCGGGTAAATCTCAATTTAATTTAATAACGGGTCGTAGTATAATGGTAGTACGCGAGGCTGGGGGTCTTGCAGTCCGGGTTCGATTCCCGGCGGCCCGACAAATTTAAAAAGGGAGAATCATAGCCTCCCTTTTTTCGCAAAGAACTAAATCTTATTGATCTCAATTAATCCTGAATTTACCATTCTTCTCTTTACCAACTTTATTTTCGTAGCCACATCTTCTGCATTTAATTTTTTTTGGTTTGTTTAAATTACTTTGAACATTTAACGGTTTATCGCAACTTTGGCATCTCCATTCTTGCCCCACTTCAATCACCTCCTCTTATAGTTTTTTTAAAAAAACAAAAAACTGGCCTCCGCGAGAATAAAAATAATAAAAATTAAAATTTAAACAATTATTGGTCTCTTTCATTTGAATAATTAATTTTCAGGATGACTCAATTGCCCTAAAAGCCCTGTTTTGATTAATCCCGGCTAAATACCAGGTGGGTGGGCTCAATTCCAACCCAAGGGTCGGAATGCTATTGCCCTCCCTTGAAAGATTATTTGATCCGAGAATCTTCCACAGGGCTTATTATTATTTTATCAAAAGTAAAAATGAAATCAAGACCGAGTTATCCACATTTTTATCAAAAAAATCAATTTTTTAGAATTTTGTCAACCATAATAATTTCGTCCAAAATCCCAGGAATAATCTGATAATTTTTGCCTTCTTCGGGCATAATCCAAGCATAATCAACCATATCCTTGCCTAAAGCCACATTCCCTGCTTTATGGCGGCAATAATAAGAAAGAACCAGAGCTGGAATATTATCTGGTCGGATAAAAACCATATCCGTTAGATATCTTATGCCTTCAATTTCCAATCCTGCTTCTTCCATTATTTCTTTTTCCAGAGTGCGACTGACAATATCATACCAAGCGTCAGTTTTCTCGGTCAGCGGCGAACTTTCGTATTCGTGGCGCACCAATTTGCCGCCCGGCACGGTCCAAAAACCGGGATAAGCCACTTCCCGTTCTGAGCGCTTTAATATCAAATACTTACCGTTTTTCTCAACAATGCCGGTAACGGCAATAATATGGAGTCGTGGGTCAGAATTCATAGTTCTAAAACTTTGGCTGTTTGCTTAATTAAAGAAACAGTCACCGGCGGAGCAAGTAAACTATAAGATGGTTCAGCGTCGTCGTCATTAATTATCCAAGGTTTTTCAATAATTTCAACTTTTTGCGAATTTTCATTCCATTTATAAGAATATTCGGGAGTAATTTCATAATCATCAACGTAATCTTTAGCTAATTTCACAGGAATCGAATTCTTCAAAAATATTTTTGGAATGCCTTCTAATTTAAGAAGTAAATTCATCACTTTCTCGTCAACTTCAATCCTTTGCCGGATAGCCTCAATACCAAGTTCATCGCCTTCTTTGGCCATCATCCTCACCCCCTTACAGGAAGGGTTATCGCAAATGAGATAAAATTCATTCTTTTTTTTATCGTAGCCGACTTCTTTGGTAGTCATAAGTTTTATACTTCTTGGCGTCTGGCAAATCGGACAAACCACTCGGTTTTTCATTCTTTCGTTGATTACCGCTTCCGGCACGTCAATAAAAACGAAAAAGTCGGGGTCGTCCCGATAACCGATTAAATCGCGAAAATAAAGAGAATAAGAAATCTGGTCTAAATCGCGGGGAAAGCCGTCTATGAAAATCGCTTTTTTCTCCATTCGGCTGATTTCCCATTTTATCAAAGCCAGCGCCAGTTCGGTGGGAAGAAGCGTTTTTGTGTTTCTTGAAATAATGGTTTCGATCGCTTTTTCCAGAGGAATAAAACCGCGGTAATTTGATTTGAGAAATTCCATCAACTCATTTTTTTTATTACCATCGGTCAAACCTTGATGGACAGATCTGACAATGTCGCCTATTGAAACGTGAACGATTTTTTCATTGCCCAAGGCCTCCGTAAAAAGTTTGGCATAAGTGCCCTTGCCCGAGTTTTTTTTGCCCAGAAGATAGGCGACAAAGGTGTTTTTTTGAAGAAATTCCTTTAATTTCTTGATTTCTTTGCCGGCTTTCAAATTAAAATATTCCCTCCGTTCGTCGGGGTCGGCCAAATTAAATGATTTTTCCATATTCGGAACTTTTGTCTTAAAAATTGGAAAATTAAAATTAGGCATAGGTTTTTGATGTCGAAATTTTTAGGATTTATTTTTCTTGGTTTCAATAATTTTAAGGTGTAATTCGTCTAATTGTTTTTTGTCCGCTTCGCTGGGCGCATTCATCATTAAATCGCGGCCGTCGCCGGTTTTGGGAAAGGCGATTATTTCGCGGATATTGGGCTCGTTTTGCAAAATTGCTATTAGACGATCAAGACCCAAGGCGATTCCAGCGTGCGGCGGCACGCCGTAATTAAAAGCTTCCAGCATGTGCTCAAACCGTCCTTTTTGCTCTTTTGTAAAACCAATCAGTTCAAAAACTTTTTCCTGAATTTTTGGGTCATGGATTCTAATGCTCCCACCTCCTACTTCTACGCCGTTTAAAACCATATCATGTTGTAATCCACGCACTTTGCCCGGGTCTGTATCTAAAAGTTTAATATCATCAGGATACGGCGCAGTAAACATATGGTGCGATGGCGCCCATTTTGATTTTCCGCTTCCGTAAAAAAAATCTTTTTCTGTTTGTTTAGTAAATAAAGGAAAATTGATAACCCACGCAAAACCCAGTTCATTTTTATCGTCTTTATTTTTTCTAATATCTGGGGTGTCGTTGCCATATTTTTCAATTGTTTCATGATAATTAATTTTTGGCCAAGGTATCTGGGTTATTTTCTTTTCGGGGAAGATTTGCATTATCAATTCAGTGAATAATCGCTCTGTTAATTCCAAAATATCATTTTGTTCAACAAAACTCATTTCTAAATCCAATTGAGTAAATTCACCGTAGGCGCGATTGGCCCGAGAATCTTCATCTCTAAAACATTTCGCAATTTGAAAATATTTTTCAAAACCGGAAACCATTAATAATTGTTTGTATTGTTGTGGTGATTGCGGTAAAGCATAAAACTTACCCGGCTGAAGACGCGAAGGGACGATAAAATCTCTTGCTCCTTCTGGTGTTGATTTGGTTATTATGGGAGTTTCAATTTCCACAAATCCTTTTTCTGTCAAAAAATCGCGGATGAATTTAATAAATTTAGCTCTTAACTTTAAATTTTTCTGAAGCCGCGGCCGACGTAAATCCAAATACCGGTATTTCATTCTGATTTCTTCATTGACTTTGTAGCCATCAGTGCTGACATCAAAAGGCGGGGTTTTTGATTCAGCCAGAATTTCCAAAAAATTAACCGCGATTTCGTATTGACCGGTTTCCAACTCCGGATTCTCCATTCCCTTAGGTCGTTTTTTCACCTCGCCTTTAACTCTAATTACCCATTCTGACCGTAATTTATCGGCTGTTTTATAAATTTCTTTATTTTCCAGCGTAAAAACCAACTGGCTAATGCCGCTTTTGTCCCGCAAGTCAATAAAAATAATTTTGCCGTGGTCCCGGCGAGTGGCGACCCAGCCCATCAATTCCACTTCTTGACCCTCTTTATTAATAATTTCTTTATTAAATATTCTCATCTTTATCCCCTGTATTCTTTAAAGATTCTTCAATCGCTTTTCTTAAATCGCCAATATCAACGGGTTTGCGTTCTCTTTTAATTTCCGGTCTCTCGCTTGGCTGCGGCTCCGGCTGCGGTCTCAAAACTTTTTCCAATGGCTGCTCTTCCCGGCGCTGAATTCTTTCCTCAATCATTTTTGAATCCGCCACCCACTCACTGGAAATTTTTTCTTCAACTGAAGAGCGGTTGGCAGCATATTTATTCCGGCAATTTTCAATAATCACATCTCTGAATGATTCTGTTGACAGTTTGGGAGGCTCTACGGTCTCGGCGGAAAAAGGCTTGGTAGCCACGCCGTCAATCATCAGTTTCATATAAATATTATATTTGGTTAAATTAACCAAATCCTGGGCAGTGAATTGAGGCATAAATTCTTTTTCTATGAATTCCGCGTCTTCGGCGCCAATCCGGAAGCAAACAATCGTTCCCACGTTGCCGAAAATGGCGGCCTGAACCTTTTCATCAAGCTGTTCAATATACTGATGAGCCAAAATCAGGTTTAATCGGTATTTTCTCGCTTCGGACAAAATATTGGCAAAAGATTCTGTGGAAAAATTCTGAAATTCATCAACGTAGAGATAAAAATCACGGCGCTTTTCCATTGGGAGATCAACTCGGCTCATAGCCGCCAACTGCAGCTTGGTAATCATCATCGCTCCTAAAAGAGCGGAATTGTCTTCGCCGATTCTTCCTTTGGCAATGTTAATAATCAAAATCTTCCCTTCATCCATTATTTTCCTCATATCAATGGTTGAGTGGGTCTGGCCGATAATATTGCGAATTAGGGGATTGGAAACGAACTGCCCCACTTTATTCTGAATAGCTGCCACTGCCTCGGTCTCCAAACGTTGGGTATAGCGGGCAAATTCATTGAGCCAGAAAGCCTTAATTACCGGGTCCTGCAGATTTTCCGTAATTTTCTGCCGATAATTTTTTTCAGCCAGCATTCTCATTATTCCCAAAAGAGTTGAAGAAGGATATTCAAGCAGAGCCAAAAGCGAATTATTCAAAATGTATTCCATTCGGGCTGACCAGACGTCGGGCCAGATTTTTTTGAAAACCCCCATCATGCCCGAGGCAATTAAATGTCGGTGTTCAACGTCAATCCGTTCCAAAGGATTAAAGGCAATCGGCCAGTCAATGTCAGCCGGATTAAAATAGATTACGTCGTCAATGCGATTTTCCGGAATGAAGTCCAATATTCTTTCGGCGAATTCGCCGTGGGGGTCAACCACGCCAACGCCGCGACCGGCTTTAATATCGGCAATCACCATATTTTCCATCATATTGGTTTTACCCATACCGGTTTTTCCGATAAGGTACATATGCCGTCTACGGTCGTCGGTTTTAATTCCGAATTTCACATGTTGATTTCTAAAGGTTGTTTTTGCGAAAAGCGTTATTTCATCGTTCGTGATATTATTCATGGTTCATAATTTATTATTCAATCGGTAATTCGGCTGGCGGGCCAGCTTTCTTGGCTTCCAATTTTCGCAGTCGGGGCGCTTCCACCATCATGGTCGGGAAATGATAAATGGTCGCCAGTTCCTCGATGTTTAATATCGGAAATTTTTCCGGTCTTCTCTTGTTGTATTTACCGAATCTTCTGGAAACATAACCATCAAAAATTCTTCTTTTTCGCGAAAATTCCACCAATCGTTTATATTTTGGAAAAAATTTAGGCAACCAACCGTTTTTCAAAGTTATTGTTCGTCTGTCGGGCTTAAAAGAATTGAGGTCACTGGTGCTAAATTGTTGGAAAGCGCCTATTACAGCCGAGACATTGACCGGGGTAAAATTATCTCTCTTATCAATATAAACGAAGCGAATGTTGGTTTCAAATCCGAATTTTGAAATCTTATTACTGATTGCTTTAACTATTTCCTGCTCGCCCGGATGTAAAAATCTTAAAAGCACTATTTCTTCTGTTTTGCCCTCGGGCCAAGTCGGTTGCTCCATCGGCGCCCAAAATATGTTTCTTGCCCAATCCCATAAAGATGAACCCCATCCTGCTCCTGATTTTTTGGTCTTCCGACCGGCTATCTCGTCTATTTTTTCTAAACCTTCTTTTTGCCAATAATTACCCGATGGTTCTCCAGTGGGGCTGATTAAAATCTGGAGCCAAATCGTTTCATCCTCGTTTAAATTAGACATTACTTCACTAATGGCGGCTATCGGGTCAAGTCGCTTCTCTTCCTGGGTTTCTTCAAAAAAGGGGTAGGTTCTGATGGGGTAATAATTTTCTCTAGATAAAATCAAGTCAGTGCCCCAAATATCATAGGCTTCGTTGGGCAAATTGGGGGATAAATGTTCAGTGTAATCCTCGGCTTCGTGAAGTTCGGCGGCCGGATACTGGGCATAAATGGCTGATTCCAGTAAATTACGGAATTTTGAGGGAATTCGGACGAAAAAGTGGACTCCGCCGGCATGCCCCATCATTTCAAAGGAAATCCAGGGTTCCACTTTGCCGTCTATGTATTTATCCACCGAAGACAATCCAAATGAATAGGTGGCGATTAAACCCGAAAAGATTTGTTCCATTGCTTTCGGGGTCTTAAGAATGTCTTTGGGAATTTTGATTTCAAACATTGACCACTGGATGGTTTTAATATGACGGGTTCGGATATAAATCATTCGAAGATTCCAGTAAAGAAAAAAAACAAAAAAAGGCAAAATCAGCCACCAAATAAGACCCAATATTCGAACAATGCTGTCAATGATGCCAATTAGAATATCCATTAAATTTCCAATTTTCAATTTACAATTTTCAATGAATTTTCAATTGATAAATTTTTAAACACGGCGTAAATGGGTTTGATAATTGAAAATTGAAAATTGATAATTGAAAATTATCGTATATTGTATCTTCCATCCTCTAACTTTTTAAAATACTTTTTATTCTGAAGATTAAGAAAAATCGTATTTTCTTTTAAAAATCGCTGTTTTAAAACCGAATTAACCACTTCTTCCACCGGGAGCGGCCCTTCTTCTTTTAAAATCTGATAAATTACTTCACGGGCGATTCCCGGCGTAAAACCGTGTTCGGTAAGTCCGTAAATTCCCCGACCGACCAAAACAAATCGCGGGTCTTTAATTAATTCGTTATGCACGGTTTGAGGATGGGCGGCCCGACCAACAAAATTGGTCCTGTTAATCGCCTCGCTAATCTCCCGAAAATGGAGGGGTTTATCCTGTTTTTTAAGTATTAGGTAGGCTTTTTCTCTGACTGTTTTGGGATTAATTTCTTCCCATTGATTTAATCCCCAATCGCCAAAGGGATTGATGCTGAATTTCCGGGAAATGGAAAGATAATTCACGCCGATGAAGTCAGGGATGTTATAGGTCTTTGTTGTTTTGATAAAATAAGTGTCAAATTGCCGATGAATGATTAAGTCTTCTTTTTTATTGGCAACTAATCTTTCCAATTTAGAAACGAACCGGCTGACAATTCCGATGGTTTTTTCGCTCAAATACCAAAAATTATGAAAGTCAGAGTCAGCCGGATGATAAAAAGGCTGGCCTAAAATTTCGGAAAAGAATCTTAAATGCCAATGATGAAGATTGTTGTCTTCAAGCAATACTTTTAATTCTGAAAGAAACAGGTCATCTAAGCGTAATCCGCCAAGATTGTTTAAATGACTGACGATGGACTCTGAAATTTCTCCTATTGCCTTTTCTTTGGCAATCCGGGCCCGAGCCATCCTTAAAGCCTCCTCTTCAATCTGCCTGACCCGCTCCCGAGTAATGTCATATTTCTCGCCTAAACTGGCTAAGGTCTTTTTTTCTCCGTTAGCCAAACCGAAGCGGCCATTCAAAATCTCCTGCTGCCGCGGCTTCAAATCTGAAATTAAATTATTGATGGTTGAACTAATCATCAGAAATAGAATACCAAAATTTGCTTTGGCTGTCAATGCTATGCTTTTTATTTAGAACGGCCCAAATAGAGCAGCAAAGGACTGGCGACGAAAATGGAGGAATAAGTGCCGACAATTGTGCCTATTAAGATGGTTAAAACGAAATATTTTAAAGTGACCGGACCTAAGAAAAATAAAGCTAAAAGCACTAATACCAAAGTTAAAGAAGTATTGATTGAACGAGCAATGGTTTGATTAACGCTGGAATTGATAATAACCGGCAAATCTAAGCGGGTCCGGTTAAGCAAAAGATTTTCCCGAATTCTGTCAAAAACCACTATTGTGTCGTGAACTGAAAATCCCATAATTACTAAAAGCGCCACAATAAAATTAGTGTCAATTTCAATCCCCCATTTCCAACCTAAAACCGACAAGAAGCCAGCCGGTATGGCAATATCATGAAAAAGCGTTATCAAGGTAATCACTCCGTATTTCCAGGATTTAATCGGATAAGAAACTTTCCTGAAAGCGAAAGCGATGTATATGGAAATGCCCAAAAGCACCAAGGCAATCGCCCAAAACGCCTTAGTCCTTAATTCTTTCCCCACCGCCGGTCCGATATTTTCAAAACGTAGTTCATCGGTATCGCCGAATTTCAACCTTAAGGCGCTAAAATAATTTTGATGTTGTTCTTCGGAAATATGACCGAACCGCACGAGAAAACTTTGATTTTCGGCGGGAAAAATCGTTGCGTCTTTTACTCCCAAATTATTTTCAAAAAAAGATTTCAAATCGTCGTTTGTCGCTTGTCCCTTGCCTGCCTGCCGGTCAGGCAGGTCGCTTGTCGCTATTTTAATTTGCCAGAGCGTGCCGCCGACAAAATCAATGCCCGGCCGAAAACCAAAAATTAAAATCAACGCAATACTGGCCGATACCAGAATTCCCGAGAATGATAAAAATATTTTACGATGACCGATGATATTCATATTTCGCTAAATCGATGCCAATATGCGAATGGATACTAATTATACGAATATTTGTATTATTAGCATGAATTAGTATATTAGCATCGCGTTTTATTTTATAAATACTCTCAATAATGTTCTTGTTATGGTAATTGCCGAAAACATTGAAATGATAACTCCTATAAGTAGTGCCAAAGCAAATCCTTTAATAAAACTGCTGGTAAAATAATAAAGAATAATTGAGGTGATTATGGTTGAAATATTGGAATCGCGAATTGACGGCCAGGCCCGGCGAAAACCTTCCTCAATGGCCGATATTTTTGATAGTCCATTTTTAATTTCTTCTTTGGTTCTTTCAAAAATTAAAATATTGGCGTCTACCGCCATGCCAATGGAAAGAATAAATCCGGCAATACCGGCCAAGCTCATAGTAATGCCAAGTTTGAAAACTGCGGCAGTAAAAATTATGTAAATTACCAAAGCCAAAGAAGCGAAGATACCAAACTTCCGATAATAACCAAGCATAAAGAGAATGATAACCAAGGTCCCCAAAGCACCGGCGTAAATCGCCTTTTTTAACGATTCCTGACCCAAACTGGCGCCGATTGTCTGTTGACTGATTAAGATGATTGGCGCCGGCAGAGCTCCGGCATTGAATCTTTCCACCATTTTTCTGGCTTCGTCAACCGTAAATTTTCCCGTAATCTGGGCCCGACCGCCGGAAATTCTTTCTTGAACAACAGGCATTTCAATCAAATTATTGTCCAAAAAAATTGCCAAGGGCTTGCCGACGTTTCGAGATGTCAGCTTCTCAAAAATTTTTGCTCCGTCATCATTAAACTGGATATTAACCTGAGGAGCGCCGGTCGTGGAATTAAAATCAATCTGGGCTCCTTTAACATAACGGCCGGTCAAATCAGTCGAAATAAATTCCAGCTGCGTATCGTCTGCGTAGTTCTGCGTTTCTTTTACTTCGCGGAAATCCAAAAACGGCGTTAATCCGATTTCGTTAATTGCCGCTTTTATATCTTTGATTCCAGCCAAATCCACAATCAAGCGGTATGAGTCGCCTTCTTTGGCTGAAACCACCTGGGGTTCGCTGACTCCGAATAGATTCACCCGTTTTTCAATCACGTCCCGCAAACCGGCCATCACCGAATCTCTATCTGAAGAATCAACCTGCGACATATCAACCTCATAGACGAGGTGAGTGCCGCCAACCAAATCCAATCCCAAACGCCAGGGCCTAAATTTGCTTCCCAGCCCTTGGGGATAAATAAAAAAACCGGCGGCTATTGCTAAAACAATTATTAAAATTAATAAAATTTTTGAATGCTTCATTTCTTAGCGAATAATACAATTTAAATGGTATATTTCTCTTAATTCCTTTACAATTTCTCCGAGTTCCTCATCCGAATAACCCGTTTCTTTTAAAAATTGAGGGTCCAGGGTTTTTGAGGGAACGAATTTTTGCAAAATATAAGACGAGCCAGGCTTCAGCAACTCTCCGATTTTAAGGATGTCTTCTTTTTTTAACTGAGATTTTACGACGGTGGTTCGAAACTCATAATCCAAGCCGGAATTCATTATTAAATCGATGCTTTCCTTGATTTTTTTTATTTCAACGGCTGATTTAACGACGGCCGCATATTTCTCAAGCGGAGCTTTTATGTCCATCGCCAAATAATCAACCAGTTTTTTTTCAATAATATCCCTTAATCTTTCCTGAAAACTGCCGTTGGTGTCAAGTTTTATCGAATAACCGAGCCCTTTAATTTTTTTTAAAAAATCATTCAACCCCTCTTGAAGAAGCGGTTCGCCGCCGGTAACTACCACGCCTTCCAATTCTCCCTGACGGCTCTCTAAGAAAGTAAAAATCTCTTCTAATGAAATCGGCTTGATAAAGAAATCCGGATTAACCAATTCTGGATTATGACAATAGCCGCATCGGAAATTGCAACCCTGGGTAAAAACAATGGCCGCAATCTTCCCTGGATAATCAATTAAACTGACTTTTTGAAGACCACCTATTCTCATAACGGGGTTTAACGAGCCAACGTAAATTCTTTTCTCTCTTTGAATTCCTGCTGTTTTCCTTGATTCCATTGCGACACGGGCCTAAGATAGCCCACAATTCTGGTATAGACTTCACAGGGCTGTTTTATCGTGCATTTTGGACACTCAAAATGTTCTCCATCCAAATAGCCGTGGGAGGGGCAAATGGAAAAAGTGGGGGTCAGAGTAATATAGGGCAGCTTGAAACTTCCGAAAATTTTCCTGATGAGATTTTTAACGACTTCAATGTCAGAAATTCGTTCTCCCAGAAAAAGGTGCATCACCACGCCGCCCGTATATTTGCATTGAATTTCATCCTGAAGTTTTAGGACCTCAAAAATATCGTCGGTGTAATTGACGGGCAGCATCGTTGAATTTGTGTAATATGGATTTTCTTTGGTTCCGGCCGTAATAATTTCCGGGTACTTTTTCTTGTCTTTTAAAGCAAGGCGGTAAGCAGTAGATTCGGCCGGCGTTGCTTCCAAATTATATAAATTTCCCGTCTCTTGCTGATATTCAACCAATTTTTCCCGCATAAAATCCAAAATCTCAAGAGTGAATTTTCTGGCGGTTTTCGAGGCAATGTTTTCGCCAATGAAATTAAGTAAGGCCTCATTCATCCCCACCAGACCGATGGTAGAAAAATGATTTCCAAAATAAGTGCCTCTCATTTTTTTTACGCCGTCCAGGTAAAACTTTGAATAGGGGTAAAGCCCTTTTTCAATAAAATTTTCCAAGGCCTTCCTTTTAATTTCCAAACTTTCCTTGATTAAATCCATCGTTGTTCCCAATCTCTCAAAGAATTCTTTTTTGGTTTTGGATAAATAGCCGAGCCGGGGCATATTGATGGTAACCACGCCGATGGAATTTCCGCACCAAGTCACCTTGCCGTTTCTTCTAACGAATACCGTATGATTTTTTACCTCGCAACAATAAACCTTTCCTTTGTAATTTACTCTTTTAATATTGTTTTTTCTTAATCTATAATGTTGAGCTTTTTGAACCCCAAGACTATAGCAAATACCGGCTTTAATTTTCCTTCCCTTTATGAGGGTAGTCTTTTTATTTTGGGTAGTCAAAGTTGCTAACCAGCCAAGTTTCAAAATTATTTCTTGTAAATCATCTGCTAACTTTTTAGAAGAAGTCCAATAATTTATTTGCCCCGTAGTTTTTCTGATATGCCCATCGCCTTTAACCATCCAATCAAATAAAATTTTTAATCGCCTTTTACTTAAATTTTTTATCTCTTGGGGAATAAACTTATCGTATTTTTTTCCGAATTGACGCAAATAACTCCAGAGTTGTTTATTGCAAATAACAAAGTTGTTTTTTTCTTCAGCATAATTAAAAGGCAGGGAATCTAAAATTTCTTTAATCTCTTTTCTTTTTTTCTTTTCTATCTGAGTAATGACTACTCTGTAACCATGCCTCGGAGCAATTTTCTTATTATCGGTACATCCTTCAGCCAACCAAAAGCCAAAAAACTTCAACCAATTATCCATCTTAATTCTTAATGCATTTCTAATTACCTGATAAGGCGTTCTACCCTGTCTGCCATATTTTGTAATTTCAATTGCTGGTAAAATAAACCATTCTTTTTCCTCTCCTTGCCAAATACTTTGTTTGGGAATTCGCTGATTATTGAAATCAAAATTTTCTGCTTCTACAAATTTCCTTTTGCCGCTTCCCACCTGATCTACTACCATTCGATGATTGGGGGTAACTAATAAATTAAGGGATCGGGTTTTAAATTGATACATTTCTCCTTCATAATTATATTCAAAAAGTCTTTTAGGTTTATGTATCTCAATTTCATTGTTTTCAGTTAAAGTAAATACTTCATCATTTTTACTTAAATCTTTAAAAAACTTCCAACCATTTTCTGTTAAAATTTCTGTTTGTTTGTCATAGCAACCGGTAAGCGGATTTGACCCGAACAGTCCTCCGCCTCTTTTGAGAAGTTCAGAATTGTCCAATCTGAGCCGACAGCAATTGAACGTAATTTGGCCCAAAGAATGAACAAAGAGATGATTTTTTTCAAGCTCTAAATCGTAAAACTCTTTAAGGACTTTAAATTTCTTTTTTTTCACTGTCTTAATGCGAGTTATATAAATATCACTGTTTCTTATCTTGTTTATCTCTTTGGTCTGGGCATCATATTTATCCAAAGTATCAAAACCAACCATTCTTGATTTTGTTAAACCAGGTACCTGATAAGTAGAAGTCATCCAGCCAGGCACTCTTTCAGCTATAATAGGATTATTAACCCAGCCATTTCTTTTCTTTGTTTTGGACCTCTTGTGTTGGAGGTATATCCGTTGGCTATTTTTTCTTAATTTATAAGTGGTGGGCTGACCAATTAAAGAGTATAGAAGAACTAAGTCTCTAGAAAGTGCCAAGTCATTAAGATGAATTTCTAATCTTTTTTGGTAACCATCCCCTTTAAAATAAAACTCTAAAAATGCTTTGATTACTTCTTTGGGTGAATTAAATAATATTTGCGGCAATTTGTCATACTTTCGAAAACCGGTATCAAATAATCTTCTAGCTAAATCTGAATTATAAATATAAAGATAATAAGTATTGTACCTCGGATCTTTTTTCTCGAAAGTTTCACAACCAAAAACTTTTTTAACTAAATCTTTAATCAAATAAAGGTTTTCTAATTGTCTAGAATTAAAGGTAAACTGAATACCCCTCGGTCTCCCGTACGAAGAACAATTTCTTCTTGTTTCAAAAAGATAATTGCCGTCCGCTGTAAAATAACCCAAAATTTTAGCCACATCTTCATCAAAAGTAAAATCTTCAATTTTTTGATATTCTTGCGATAAAGAGTTTTCTGTTTTCTTTAAACAAAGAAGGTATTCTTCGGGTTTTAAATCTTTGGCAAATTTCATTTGAATACCCTTTTCCGTCCAAATAGCCATCGGGTGCTTGGTTGAATAAATAGCTTCTTTGCCATCTTCTAAAGTTATCCGGATTCCTTCTTTATCAAAAACCCTTAAAAATCTTTTCACTCCAGACCACTCGGTTTGAAAAGTCTTGGGGTTTAATGATAATACTTCTAAATCGCCCTCTTTTTTACAATCTGCCCAGCCTTCTTTATCGAAATCATTAATCTTATAGTTTTCAGCTATCTCTTTAATGGTCAATCTTTTTATTTTTTTAGAATTTCTAATTAAAATTTCTTCATTAGCTGCTAGACACATGCTCCTGACGTCTTCCGGCTTCATGTCGGACTGGATGAAATTGGAAAAATAGTTTACGCCGTATTTCGCGGTTGCCTCCCACATCGGCGCCAGAGCCGGTTCGTCCCAGGGAAAATCATTAGTGATGTTAATGGTGGGAATGGGGAAGGTAAAAACGCGCTGTTTAGCATCGCCTTCCATCATCACTTCAAAAAGAGCCCGATTTATCATATTCATTTCTTCCTGAAATTCGCTGTAATTTTCTTTCTGGGGTTCACCGCCGATGATAACCGGCTGATTGGCCAAGTTCGGCGAAGGAGTAATGTCTAAAG
>Ga0210023_1001192_pt1 | contig 18607 bp, 18 predicted proteins | sample CryGeymeta201524_FD_183987 | JGI IMG/M metagenome (GOLD analysis project Ga0210023, IMG submission 183987) | Groundwater microbial communities from Crystal Geyser aquifers in Utah, USA - Crystal Geyser metaG 2015-24 (SPAdes) (version 2) | ecosystem: Environmental > Aquatic > Deep subsurface >... | reverse complement strand
CCGCCGCCGAACTTGCCGCCTGCATGCAGGACGGTCATTACCACCTCCAGCGCCGATTTCTTCATGGTGGGGTGCATCCCCACCGGGATGCCGCGTCCGTTATCGGTAACGCTCACACTTGAATCGGGATGAATGACAATGTCAATGCGCGTACATTCGCCCGCCAGGGCCTCGTCAATACTATTGTCTACAACCTCATAGACCAAATGATGCAAAGCCTTCACGTCCGTGCCGCCCACGTACATGCCGGGACGCCGTCGCACGGCCTCGAGGCCTTCGAGTACCTGAATGTTGTCTGCTTCGTATTTACCGTTGGGTTGAGCCATATTTCTCTCCAAAAGAATTGGGTGCGTTTCATTTCAGTTGAACCTTGCAGCGTGTTGCGTGTTGCGTGTCCCGAAGGGGGAAACCTTCAAACGGAACACGCAACACGGCTTTCTCTCAACTGAGATGATAGAGACCACAGAGTTCTTCTCCGTGCGCTCCGTAGTGAAAATGTCTTAAGTCTGCGGCGCGGCGGGGTTTGTTTTCAGCCGCTCGAACACCGTCTCCAGCCAGGCGTTCATGTCGCGGTAGTAAATAAAGGAGGAGGCCAGCAACGCGGTGGTGACAAAGGCATGGCCGGCAATGCCGACCAGCATCATCCAGGAATCCTGCGCGGGGACGCTCCACAGATAATTCAAGCCCTGGCTGATGATAAAGACCGTCAGCACGAACATACTGCTGCTGGGCAGGGTGAAACGCGCCATCCGCAGGCTGGCGTAAATAGAGGTAAAAGCATTCTGGCCGCGCAGGTACATTCCATGCGGCGCAAAAAAGACCGGCACAATGATCCAGGCGCTGAACAAGGCCAGCAGGAAAATGGCAGCCTGGATCATCCCCGGGCTGATAAGGTTGATAATGGACAGGATGACCAGGACGGGAATACCGACCATGAAGGAAAGCGCGGCGAGTACGATGGAAAACAACCACGTTTGCGCCACCGCCCGTCCGGCCCCGAAAACGGTTTCGCGGCTGGCGGTCACGCGGGAGACCCAGTTAAAATACAGCCCGCCCGCGGCCCAACCGGTCAGGGTCAGCAGGAAGACCCATCCCAGAAAACCTGCATCCGAGCCAACTTCGACAACCGATTGCGCGCCCAGCGGATTGGCTACCGGTAACTTGGCGGTCATCAGGCTCGAAACGCCGACCGGGAACGTCCGCAGGATGCCCAGCAGGTTGAATTTGGGCAACCACTCTGTCATCATTTCCCGCATGGATGTAATATTCTCAGGCGGCAGTCCACTGCCTGCATTCAAGGCCAGCATTTGCTCGAACAAATCCGAAAAAATTTTGTTCACGCTCAGGCGCGGTCCCAGCCAGAGCAGGGCGTCCAGCGCCAGCGGCGGGAGCAACACCGAAAGATGCGCGGAAATCACGTCCATGCCGGCTTTGATGGCGTTAATCACGCCGGGCGGCGGCGGGATGGGTGGGAGAGTCTGGGGCGTTTCCATAACCAGTTAATTTTACCATAGCGGTTTGGTCTCTTGGCAGTGTCCGCCGGGGCAGGTACAATGCGGGATATGCAATCCCGTTCCCCCCTGCCCGACTCGGATCGGATCGGCGTTTTGACAGCGGTCGTCCTGCTGGCTTTTGCCCTGACGCGCCTCCTGCCGGCCAACGAAGTTGTTCTGCGCCTGACTTTGGGCGGCTTTTTCCTGGCCTATCCGATCAGCCTGACGACGGTCATGACCCTGCTGGCCGCGGGCGTGACCGCCACGGGCATGGACTGGCTGTTGCGCGGCCACCCCGCGCTTGCCTCCCGGCGGACGGTGGAACACTGGCTCCTGCCCACGTTGACCACCTTCGTCGTCGGCGTGCCGCTTTCGCTCCTGCCGGGCGGCGTTTCCTGGTGGGTCACCTTTGCCATCGCCGGGCTGGCGCTTGTGACCGTTTTTATCGCCGAATATGTGGCAGTGGACCCGGCCGCGCCCTCCTATTCTGCCGCGACGGGCTTGCTGACCGCGCTCTCTTTTGCAGTCTACCTGATCCTGCTGACCACCGTGCGCTCCTCCAGCCCGCGCCTGATCCTCCTCGTCCCGGCGGTATTGATCGTCAGCGGACTGGTATCCCTGCGCGCCCTGCGCATGCGCTCACAGCGCTGGGAATTTGCCTGGGCGGGGGGCATCGCGCTCATCTCGGCGCAACTCGCCTCGGCCCTGCATTACTGGCCGCTTTCCCCCATCCAGTTTGGGCTGGCGCTGTTGGGGCCGCTTTACGCGCTGACTTCGCTGGCGGGCAGCTTGGGGGAGGACGCGCCCGTCCGCCGCGCGGCGGTCGAGCCGCTGGCCGCGCTGGCGCTGGCCTGGGCCGCGGCCGCGTTCCTCGGTTGATGCAAAAATTCCTCGTTTTGCAAAACACGCATCTCGCCGAGATGATTCGCCACGTTGCCGCGCAGTCGCCGCTCGAAGCCTGCGGACTGCTGGCCGGGCGCGGCGAGCGGGTGGAATCCACGCTTCCCATCGCGAACGCCGACCGAAGTCCCGCGCGCTTTCGGATGGATGCGCTGGAGCAGTTGCGCGCCTTCGATTGGATGGAGGCGCGCGGCCTCGACCTGGTCGGCATCTTCCACTCGCATCCCGCGGGACCTTCGGCGACGTCGCCCACCGACATCGCCGAGGCGGTTTACCCGGTTGTCCACATCGTTCTATCGCCAAGCGGGGAAGAGTGGCGGGCGCGCGGCTTCTGGATCGAGGCTGGGCAATCCGTGGAAATTTCGCTGCGTGTGGAGTAACCCGTTTGGCGCTTTTGTGTTATCGTTGTCATCCTAACCTGGAGAGAAACTGTGAACCAAACCCTGATCGATCTTGGCGTCATCCTGTTGGCCTACCTGCTCGGCTCCGTGCCTTTTGGCCTGCTCATCGTAAAGATCAGCACCGGCAAGGATATCCGCCAGGTCGCCAGCGGGCGGACGGGCGGCACGAATGCCATGCGCGCGGCCGGGTTGTGGGCTGGCATCTTTACCGCCATTTTCGACATTCTGAAAGGCGCGGGCGCGGTCTGGCTGGCGAAGTACATCAGCCCGGACCAGCATTGGCTCTACGTATTCGCGCCGATTGCCGCCATTATCGGCCACAACTATTCCGTCTTTCTGCCCGTGTTCGACGAGCGCCGCCGCTTCAAGGGCTTCCGCGGCGGGGCGGGCGGCGCGCCGACGGTGGGCGGCGCGCTCGGCTTGTGGCCGCTTTCCCTGGCCATCATCCTGCCGTTGGGCGCGCTGGTCTTTTTCACGCTGGGCTATGCCTCCATCACCACCATATCCGTGGCGCTGTTTGCCATCATCGTGTTCGCGGTGCGCGCCGCCAACGGCTTCCCGTGGACGGATGCGCTCTACGGCGTGCTGGCGGAACTGATCCTGATTTGGGCGTTGCGCCCGAACATCAAAAACCTGCTGGCCGGCAAGGAGCGCGTGGTGGGCATCAGCCTGCATGGCTGGCTCAAGGCCAGGCGTGAGGCGCAAAAAAACTCGGGATGAAAATCCAGATCATACACCGCCCATGCTTATGAAGTTTTTCGCTACCGTACACTCGTCATTGTGACCTTCGGGAAGCAATCCCCAGTCCTGCGAGGATTTTGCCAATCTGGAGGGGATTGCTTCGCCGCCAGAAGACCACTGGCGTCTCGCAATGACGGGGCAAAGTAGTTGGTGAGGGAAGTTAATAATTTACGAACCCTAACCTGGTTTCGGATGCAGTTGGACTGCATCCTGCTCGCAGTACAATCGCGAAGCATCCCTGTGGGACTGCTCGCGAACGAAAAATCGCCCGACTTTGCGCTGTAATACTAAAGACCATTGCGCTATTATTTTACAAGTACAAACGATTCAACGATTTCATCTGCCAGCGCCTCAATCTCTTCAGGGAGGGAGAAAGTATCGTAGTCTGTTGTCCCAAAGTCGTCCAGGCTTATCGTGAAAACCAAATCTCCCACAAGAAATTCGGTTGCATAGTTATAAAGGACACTTTTATCAAGGACTCTTTTATCCTTATTCTCATAACGTAAAATATCCTTTGAGATTTCCTGGCCCAAGAATAACACGGTGCCCACCGTGATAATCTCGCCAGCCCCTACCCCAGTGCGTTGAATTGTAACCTTCTCTTTGTCTTTCCTGATCCCAATCACAAGCGCTATCGTGGGTTCTGCCTGCGGGTTAACAACAACGAAATTCTTTGATACAGTGATTATCCAATCGGAGGGATAAGTAAACGAAAAGCAATATTCTGCGTTGACATATCTGGTCCAGCCCTGTTTTTTGGGATATGTATATGTTTCGAATGACCAGCAGAGCACTTCCTCATTTTCGGTAAAAGTTTCTGTTGCGCATCCTTCATTCTCTGGCAGTGGTGTGGAAGTTAAGTCAGGCAGTGGGGTGGGAGTTATGACAGTAGGGACTGGCAGTGGGGTGGGAGTTACGTCAGGCAGGAGTGTGGGAGTTCTGATAGCAGGGACTGCCGATGGTGGGAAAGAAACACATCCCACAACGAGTGTTGTCATAAACACAAGCAAAAACATCAATCTAGATTTTGAAAACATGGCTGTCTCCAAAAAAATCTGATGACCAGCGGTCTCTCAGCGCTTATGGCTGGGGAGGATATTTCTCGTAAATATAGCCATTAGGTCGTGTGATTGGAATCGTACGGGTACGCCCACAACTGTTACACCAGAGCATCTCGCTGATGGTGATATTACTTCCGCCTGTGTAATTCGATGCGTATGCAACATGTCCATAAGGCGGACTGCTTGTTTTTGACCACCATGCAATATTTTCCTGATTCTTTTTGGGTTGACTCCCCCGTGACCAATCGGAATAATTTGGAACCTGGCTCCACCAAGTGCCTGCATCACCACGGAAGGGTACATATCCATATTTATAGTATACCCACCAAGTGCAATTGCCTTTATTGGTGCAACATGGGAAAGGGTTACCTGATGAATAATATCCGCAACAGGACGACACGAGTGGGCTGATTACCCCTGATGTTTGTACTGCTGTTTCAGTAATATCCCAAAAATTCTCTGGTAGATCTACAGGGATTGCTACCTTATCAAACCCATCAGACGGGCCTATGGTGTTTAGCATGTGCTGGTAGACTTGTAATCCAATTTCGTTTCGCATTACTGTGTACCATAAACGATAAACATATTTCCCATCGGTAAAGAATGTGGCCAGCATGTCAACTGTGCCACCGGGTTCCAAGAAAACGACCGCTGGATACCCCCAAACCTTGGCATTCAATTCTGTTGTCGGAAGAGGTGAACGTGTTTTACCATACCAATCTAACCATTCCCCCAGGCTAAGATCATTTGCTACCCATATGTCAAGGTCTATGAGACCTTCAGCGCCAATAAATGTTTGCCTTTTTATTATTGCTGTTGCATCCTCGTAAGGAATTTTCTGAAATATTGTTGTCTTGGATTCCCATCCAACAGGGTACTCTAGAACAAGTTTGTAATCAGCATCGTTGTAGATTTGCCATTGGGTAATAGGCTCAAACGATATCGATGCTGCATGGGCATTGGAAATTCTGCAATTTCCGTTGCCAGTAAACAGGCTTGATATCGGATTATTTGTTGTTGAAATTGCCAGCAAAGCCACTACAACAGCAAATGTAAAGAGTTTAACTTTACTCATCGTGACCTCCAGATCTGCCTTCTTGCGAGAAAATGCACTATTGTTATTTCAACAATAGTACGGAATGTTTTTTTTTCAATAGTACCTTGGGGTGATAACACCTTGATGCTCGACATTCTTTTGATGAGCCAGTGCAAACCGGCTCTTATTTTTGCTGGTAGAATTCCGCCCATGTTTAAAAGGTTTTGGAAATTCCCCTGGCGCTTCGCGCTGACCCTGGGACTGCTCGGCTTCTTTGGGCTTTTCCTCCCCCGATTCATTCTCCTGCTCTACGCCAAACCCCGCACGTTTCCCGCCAGGGACGTGTCGCCGCGCCGCGTTGCCATCGTCTTCGGCGCGGGCCTGTGGCGCGACGGGACTCCCACTCCCGTTCTGCGCGACCGCGTCCAGACCGCCGCCAATCTCTATTTCGACGGCAAAGTGGAAAAACTATTAATGAGCGGCGACAACCGCTTTGTGGACTACAACGAGCCGGAAGCCATGCGCCAGTACGCGCTCAGTCTCGGCGTCCCGGATGAGGCGATGGCGCTCGATTACGCCGGCCGCCGCACCTACGACACCTGCTACCGCGCCCGCGCCATCTTCGGCGTCAACTCTGCCATTCTCGTTACGCAGGGATTCCACCTGCCGCGCGCGCTGTTCCTGTGCAACATGCTCGGCGTGGACGGGGTGGGTGTGCCTGCCGATATTCAATATTACCGCAAGGCCTCGCGCGCCGTTTGGACTTTCCGTGAGATGCTAGCCACGCTCGGCGCCATCAGCGACATTTTCTACACCAAGCCCCTGCCCGTTTTGGGCGATCCCGAACCGATTTTCAGTAGGACAAATTGCCAACACCTGCCCCGCCGCAGGTGCGGGTTTGTCCAACAGGAGGAACCATGACCCGCGAAGAAGCCCTTGCCCTTGTCCGTGAATTCGTCAAAAACGAAGGCCTGGTCCGCCACATGCTATGCGTCGAAGCCGCCATGCGGTTTTACGCCGAAAAGTTTGGCGAGGACGTGGAGACCTGGGGACTGCCCGGCCTGCTCCACGACTTCGACTGGGAGATCCATCCCACGCTCGAAGGGCATCCCGCAGAGGGCGCGCCCATCCTGCGCGAGCGCGGGGTGAGCGAGGAACTCGTCCAGGATATTTTGAGTCACGCCGATCACACGGGCATCCCGCGCGACACGCTCCGCCGCAAGGCGCTCTACGCCTGCGACGAGATCACGGGATTGGTCACCGCGGTGGCGCTGGTGCGCCCGTCGCGTTCGTTGTACGATCTCGAAGCCTCCTCCGTCAAAAAGAAGTGGAAGGATAAAGCCTTTGCGGCAGGCGCCAACCGCGCCGAGATGGAACAAGCCGCAAAGGAATTTGGCGTGGACATCTGGGAGCACACCGCCAACGTCATTACCGCCATGCGGAAAATTGCCCCGGAGTTGGGGCTGGTGGGCAACATCCAATCCTGAAACAAACTTGTCTTTTTCGACATCCGATGGCGTAAATCTCGAATTATAAGAATGACATAAAAATGCTCCCTGAGCCTTCTCAGTTCCTATTTGTGAAGATGCTATACGCCGGAAAGGTGTCCACCGTCCCAACCACCAACTTCATCCTGAAGTGGATCCGCAACGAAGTGGGCGCGCACAAATCCGATGAGAACCTGACGGAAGCGGAAGCCGAAAAGATCGCCCGCATCGGTATCGCCCAGGCCCTGGCCACCGAAGAACAAGTGCGCGCCTACGGCGGGCCGCAGTTCCAGGTGACCCAGCAAGTGATGCAACGCTTTGCGGATGCCATCCAGCAGGGCGGCATGGCTGTGGCGCCCCGTATCCTCATCAAAGGCAGCGGCCGGCGGCACCGGCGCGGGCAGTGTCATCGAAGCCCTGATGGCGATGTTGCTCTCCGACAAACTCGGAGCCGCCGTCGCCGATCAGGCGCCGCGCTCGCCTGAAATCGAAGCCCTGCGGAGGCAAATCCGCGAAAGCATGGCGAAGCCTGCCGCGGACGCGAGCAAGACCGCGCCGAAGTCGGATAAGAAGTAAGCGAAACGAAGCCTCCGGGATTCGCTCCCGGAGGCTTTTTTGATTCTTGACCAAAGCACAATTCGGACTATAATTCAGACTATATCATGGCAAACTATCAAATCATTTATTCGGATGATGCGCTCGAACATCTCAGTTTTATCGAGAAGAAGTTTTGGCTCATTGGGAATCTCCGTGATCAAAACCTTTTGAACACGGATTACACGGACGGACACGGAAAAAGCACGGATTTTTTTGGGGTTTTCCGTGAGATTCCGTGTAATCCGTGAAATCCGTGTACAGAATCACGGCAAATCCCAGAGAGCCGAAGTTTTATGGTTTTATCGAGGAAACGCTCGAAATTCAATTGGGTTGGGAGCCGGGCGTTGAAACAAAGAACCGCAAGACCGTGCGCCAGCCTGCTCCTTTCAATGCCAAATGGGAATTGCGATTTGGCGACAGAAACCGATTTCGCGCTTTATATGAAATCAGCGAGGATGAGCGTATCGTTCACATCCTGGCCATCGGTCACAAAATTGGAAACCGCCTGTTCATCGGCGGAGAGGAGATGGAAAAATGAAAATCGCCCCCATTGCCGACGTGAAAGCCCGTCTTAGCGAGTATGTGAATCAAATACAAACCGAGGGGCCGATCGTCATCACCCGAAATGGCAAGGCCGCCGCCGTACTGGTTGCCCCCGATGACGATGATGACCTGGATTGGATTTTGCTATCCCGTTCCCCGCGTTTGCAGGAGATTCTGGATCATTCCCGCAAAAGTATCGTCGAAAAGGGAGGCATCCCTCACGACGAGTTCTGGCGGCAGGTTCGCGAGCGATATGACGCGAAACCAAAAACGCGCGTCGTTGCTGACAAGAAAGCAGACTACAATACGAAGCGCACACGCAAGAAGAAATAAACGAAAGACGGCCACGCAAAAACGAGGCCGTCTTTTTGTTTCTTTTGAACCGCAACAATTATGTTACCCCCTCTCAAGATAAATCTCCCTGGCACTGTCCGCCACATCGTCCCGATGTCCTTCGGGAGGGCAAGTGTGCGGTACTCACGAAATCCGTTTCAAGCGAAAATCCCGCATCTCGTTCAACGCCCCCTCCAGGGAGGAATGCCCGCTGTGGAAACTCCATTCGTTATATTGGCTGGCCTCGAAGATGGCAAACGCGCTTTTGTGCTCGCCGATCAGCATGAACATCGTTCCCTCGTCGTTGCTGAAAACTGCCAGCGCCTTGTATAACCGCTTTTCGGGGAACAGGCCCTCGATCGCGATGTGTCCGTTCTTCACGCAGCTCATCAACGTTTGGAGACGGTTGGTGTAAGGATCGTTTTGCGGGCTGTCTGTCATTTTGGTTTCTCCGCGGGTTTCAACGAATTTTACACCGTTCTTGCTTCCCTGCGGCGCAGGAAAAACTTGGTGATCTCCTCCGAGACCGCCGGGATGAGCGCCAGGCCGATGATGACACCCCATTCCCACAACGAGGGGAAGTGTGTGTTGAAGATGGACTGGAGGAATGGAAAGGCGGTGACAATGAAGAGCAGGAAGATCGAAGCGCCGACCGCGTACTGCATCCACTTGTTGGAGAACACGCCCAGGCGGAAGATCGAAGCCTTCTCCGAACGGACGGTGTAAGCGCGGAACAACTCGCACAGCGAAAGCGTGACAAAGGCCATCGTCTCCGCGGTCTGGACATCCACCCCGCGCCAATCGTGCTGGAGGATGTAACTCAGCGCGTTCATTCCCGACGGGATGGTTGCTCCCGCTTCGAGGTGCCATACCAACCCGAGAACAAATGCCGTCAACACAGCGCCCGTCTGCGCAAAGGTCTGGATCACAATGCCCAGGCCCATGGACTTGTTGATGATCGGCTCGTTCTTGGCGCGCGGCTTCTGGTCCATGATGTCGGGGTCGCCCTTCTCCATCGCCAAAGCCAATGCCGGCGCGCCGTCGGTAATTAAGTTTAGCCATAACAACTGGATGGCCGTCAGCGGCGGAGGCAAGCCCGCCAGCGTGGCGAGAAAGATGATCATGATCTCCGCCACGTTCGAGGAGAGCAGGAAGAAGACGAACTTGCGGATGTTCGAGTAGATGATGCGTCCCTGCTCCACCGCCGAGACGATGCTGGCATAGTTATCATCGGTCAGCACCATGTCGGCGGTCTGCTTGGCCACATCCGTGCCGGTGATGCCCATCGCCACGCCGATGTCCGAGCGTTTGATGGCAGGCGCGTCGTTCACGCCGTCGCCGGTCATGGCCACAATTTCGTTGTTCGCCTGCAACGCGTCCACGATGCGCATCTTGTGTTCGGGCGAGACGCGTGCGAAGACTGCGGTATCGGGGATCAACTTTTTTAGTTGCTCATCGTCCAACTTATCCAGTTCCGCTCCGGTCAGCACTCCTTTCCTGCGTTTCATCAAGCCGATGGACTGGGCAATCGCCCGCGCCGTGTTGGGATAATCGCCCGTGATCATTACCGTGCGAATACCCGCCTGGCGCGCTTTCTCCAGGGCAGGCGCGACTTCCATGCGCGGCGGATCAATCATGCCAATCAGCCCCACAAAGACCAAATTCTTTTCCACCTCCGTGGGGGTCAATTCGCGGTCCGGGACATCCTTTTCCACGCGGTAGGCCAGCCCCAGCACGCGCAGGGCGTCGGCGGTCATGGCATCGTTGGCGGCCAGGATGCGCTGTCGGGTTTTTTCGTTGAGCGGTTTGGATTCGTCTTCGATGGTCTGGTAGCGCGTGCACAGGGTCAGCACCACATCCGGCGCGCCCTTGACGACGATCACATCCCAATCCTTGAGCTTGTTGTCGTAGAAGGGCGAGATATCCTCGGGACGCGGCTCGATGATATCGTGGACGGTAATCATGCGCTTACGTTCGGAATCAAAGGGGATTTCGTTTTCGCGGGGGTAGGCGGCGTTGATCTCCTGGTACATTTGCCCGGCCTTGGCCGCGGCCACCAGCAGGGCGCCCTCCGTCGGGTCGCCGACCACGCGAAAGGTCTGGCCTTGATCCGCCGCGCCGGTCGTCTCCAGTTGGGCGTCGTTGTTGAGCGCGCCCAGCCAGAGGGCGGTCAGCGCGCCGGGATAGTCGGCAATATCCGCGATTTTTCCGCCGACTTTGAAATCGCCCTGTGGTGCGTAGCCGGCGCCGGTCACTTCCACAAACTGCCCGTCCGCCCACAGGCGCGTGACCGTCATCTCGTTCTGCGTCAGCGTGCCGGTTTTATCGGAACAGATCACGGTGGCCGAACCCAGCGTCTCGACCGAGGCCAGTTTTCGGATGAGCGCGTGGCGGCGCACCATCTCGCGCATGCCGATGGCCAGGGAAATCGTCACCACCGCCGGCAGGCCTTCCGGCACGGCCGCGATGGCCAGGCTGACCGCGATAATGAAGACCTCGGTAATCTCTTTGGCGTACTCACGCAGGTAGGTTAGCGGACCGCTGAACAGTTGACCGATTTCAGTGTAATTGATCAGCGCGACGATGAAGACGATCGCCACCAGCGCCAGCGAGCCGATGGACAGCGTCCGTCCCAACTGGTCGAGGCGGCGCTGGAGCGGCGTTTCCTCCTCCTCCACCCGCTGGAGCATTTCAGCGATCAGGCCGAGTTGGGTTCTCATGCCGGTGCTGACCACCACGCCGCGCCCGCGCCCGTAAGAGACGAGCGTGCCCATGAAGGCGGTGTTCTTGCGGTCACCGAGCGGGACATTTTTATCGAGGACGCTGGCGGCGCTTTTCTGGACGGGGAGCGACTCGCCCGTTAATGAGGCTTCCTCCACCCGCAGGTTGACCGCCTCGAGCAGGCGCACATCCGCGGGGATGTAATTGCCCGCCTCGAGGAAGACCATGTCGCCCGGCACTAATTCCCGCCCCGGCACGCTGACGCGATGCCCGTCACGCAAAACCTGCGCCTCGGGCGCGGTCAGTTTCTTGAGCGCAGCCAGCGCCTCCTCGGCGCGCCGTTCCTGGATGATGCCCAGCGCCGCGTTCAACACAACAATGGCCAGGATGGCCGCGGCTTCGATATAATCTCCAAGCAACGCTGAAACAACCGAGGCGATAATCAATAACCAGACCACAAAACTGTTGACCTGCTCCCACAGCGTGTATAAAAAGCCCGGGCGCGGCGCTTCCTGTAACTGGTTTGGCCCGTAGGTTGCCTGCCGGCGCGCGGCTTCCCCTGTCGTGAGACCCTGTTCCTCGACCTTCAGGTGCTGAAGGACTTCCTCCGTTTTGAGCGCGTGCCAGGCTTCATCCTGTTTGGGAACGGTATTGGACTTAATTTCAGAAGTCATGCGACTCTCCTGCTTGAAATGATTGCAAAAAAAAAGACCACCACGTTAACACCTCCGTGATGGTCTCGCCAATCGCTCTGCTGAAAAATGAGCGTATGGACTGCCGATGGCTTATAAGCCAATGATATGACGACAATCCATCCTGTGGGGGACAGGCGGCTACTCCCCAGACACGCCCAGAGTTTAACCCTGTGCGGGAGGCTTGTCAAGCAGGGTCAGGCGCCGGTTGCTTGTAAATTCAATCGGGTGTGTTTCCCTGGCCTAACCCGCCAGGGCAGGCAACTGAAAGGCGCAGTTACTTCGCAAACGAGTTGAGAGAAACCCGTGTAGCGTGTTTCGTGTTCCGTTTTGAAGGTTTATCGCGAAGCATCCCTGTGGGACGCAACACGCAACACGTTACACGCAGCAAGGTGTCAACTGAAATGCCCGCACTGTGTCGCACATCGTCCCGATGTCCTTCGGGAGGCACACGTGAAAGACCCAATTCAATTCGGCGCGATGATCGTCCCGGCTGGGATCTGCGCGTCCTTGGGAATGACTACGATGCCGTCGCGCACCACCCAGGTTTCTGTATCCGTATCCGTGCCGCGCGGGAACGGGCGGATGACCACGCCTTTCCCGAGCCGCACATTTTTATCCAGGATGGCGCCGTTGATGTCGCATTTTGGGCCGACGCCCAGCGGAATGTCCCTGGACTTACCCGGCTGGTCGTAATAGTCCGAGCCCATCAGGATGCTGTTCTTGATATGCGTCCCCGCCCGGATCTGGCTGCGGACTCCCACCACCGAATGCACGATCTCCGCTTTCTGGATTCGGCAACCCTCCGATATCAGCACATCCTTAAGACGGCTGTCCTCGACAATGGAACCGGGCAGGACGCGCGAGTTGGTGTAAATGGGCTGTTTCGGATCGTAGAAATTGAACGGGGGATTTGCTTCCGTCATCTGGAGATTGGTCTCGTAGAATGAGCGGATCGTCCCAATATCCCGCCAATAACCGTCGAAGTCGTAGCCGTAGACCGCGTGCGTTTTGATCGCGGCCGGGATCACGTCCGCGCCGAAATCGTCGAAGTCGGGGTGGTCGCTCATGAAGTGCGTCAACACTTCGGTTTTGAACAGGTAGATGCCCATCGAACCGAGGAAGGGGCGTTCCTTATCATCCTCGCGGCTGATGAAGGGCGCCTGCTCTGCCCTGGTTTTAGGTTTTTCTGCAAAATCTGAAATGCGATAATCCGCCTCGCGCTTCAAGATGCCAAAGCGCGAGGCGTCTTCGCGCGCCACCGGCTGGACCGCCACCGTGATGTCCGCGCGATGCTCCCAGTGGAACTTGGCCAAGGCGGCATAATCCATGCGGTAGAGGTGGTCGCCCGCCAGGACCAGGATATCCTTCGCATCTGTAGCGCGGATCTCGAACATCTGCTTGCGAACGGCGTCCGCGGTGCCCTGGTACCAGTTCTCCGATTCCAGCGTCTGCTCGGCGGCGAGAATCTGCACCCAGCCGGTGTGGAACCCGTCGAACTGATACGTTGCCGTGATGTGGCGATGCAGCGAAACGGAATTGAATTGCGTCAAGACTGCGATGCGGTAGATGCCCGAATTGATGCAATTGCTGATGGGAATATCAATCAGGCGATATTTGCCCGCGACGGGGACGGCGGGTTTGGAGCGCATCACCGTCAACGGGAACAGGCGGGCGCCGCGTCCGCCGCCGAGAATAACAGCCAGGATATCGTTGAGTTCGGGCATGGGGTCTCCTCGATGAAGCCGGGTCTGACTGGATTATCGCTTATTTCTCGCGATTTTGCGCAGCTTTGAGACGATGAACAGGATCGGATAAGTGAGCAGGATCAGCGTGTCCATCAAAGCAAAGAACAGGTAAAGTTTCACGGCCTCATCTCCTCCTTTGCTCGTCGCAGTGAATCGAGAGCAAAGGCGAACAAAAACGCGAGCCCGCCATTTAGCGGTCTCGCGAACCTTCTTGCGCCAGGATGACCGGTGGCGGGCCGCCACGCGCGGACGATCACCCGTTTTGCGCCGACCCTAAAAGTTTCCACAGCCAAACCTTTAGGGTCTACGAAAAGTGCTGATATAATTCCAGTGCCGAAGGAGGGAATTGAACCCTCATACCCTTTCGGGTACACGAGTTTGAGTCGTGCGCGTATGCCAATTCCGCCACTCCGGCATGCGAAGCGAAGTATAATCAAAGTTAGATTTTGGGTCAAGTAAAATTGACTTGGCCAAAGGAGTTGATGATGGCCGTCCTGAACAGACTGTTAACCGCTGAAGACCTCCTGCGTATGCCGCAAGAGAGCATTCGCAGCGATTTGACGAGAGGAGAGTTGATCCGTATGACACCCGCTGGAGCGCGTCATGGCCAGATTGCTGGCAACTTTTTGATAAAACTAGGGGCTTATGTTGCAGGCAAACGCATGGGCAGGGTCTTTGCCGCCGAAACCGGCTTCATCCTCTCGCGTGACCCCGACACCGTGCGCGGGCCAGACGTGGCGTTCGTGTCGCGGGAGCGCATCCCGCCCGAGGGTGTGCCGGAAGGCTTCTGGCCGATGGCGCCAGACCTGGCCATTGAGGTAGTGTCGCCCGGAGATACGGCGGCAGAGGTGGAAACAAAGGCGTGCGATTACCTCGACGCCGGCACGCGCCTGGTGTGGGTGGTCAACCCCAAGACGCAGCGTGTCACCGAGTATCGCTCGCTGTCCGACATTCGCATGCTCACTGTCAACGACACCCTCGACGGCGCAGACGTGATCCCCGGTTTTTCCCTCCCCTTGAAAGAGTTGTTCGAGTGACAAAACCGCCCTCCCCTCCGCCATTCTCCACCTTCCAACCTGCAACCCAAAGAACATGAAACTCGGAATCATCGGCCTGCCCCAATCTGGAAAAACCACCATCTTCAACGCCCTGACGCGCGGGGACACACCCACCACCGCCTCGGCGGGACGCATCGAAATCCACACCGCGGTGGTGGACGTCCCCGACCCGCGCGTGGACAAACTCTCCGGGATGTTCCACCCGAAGAAAACCATCTACGCCAAGGTGACGTATGCGGACATCGCGGGACTGGAGGCGGGCGCGGCCCACCCACAGGGCGCTTTGCGAACCGGCATCTCCGGCCAATTGTTAAATCAACTCGCCCAAATGGATGGCTTCATCCACGTGGCGCGCTGTTTCGCGGACGAAAACGTGCCGCATCCCTCGGGCAGCGTGGACCCCCAGCGCGACGCGGAAGCGATGGAAAGCGAACTGCTGCTCAACGACCTGATCGCGGTCGAGCGCAAACTGGAGCGCCTGGCCGATGAGCGCAAAAAAGGCGGCACGGATAAAACCCTGAATGCGCGCCAGGCCGAACTGTTCGAGCGCCTGCATAAAACACTCTCTGAGAATAAACCCCTGCGCGGCATGGACTTCAACGCCGAGGATCAAAAGGAACTTGCCAGTTTCGGCTTGCTGACCCGTAAACCTCTCCTGACCGCCTTCAACCTCGGCGAGGGAGGCGCCGCGCCGAATGTCTCTGTGAATCACCCGAGCGTGTTCTTGCAGGGTAAACTGGAGATGGAGATCGCCCAACTTTCGCCCGAAGATGCGGCTGTGTTCATGCAGGAATACGGCATCGAGGAACCCAGCCTTAACCGCATGATCCGCCTGTCATACGACCTGCTCAACCAGCAATCCTTTTTCACCGTGGGCGAGGACGAGGTGCGCGCCTGGACCGTCCGGCGCGGGGCGCCAGCAGTCGAGGCGGCGGGCGCCATCCACACCGATTTGCAGAAAGGATTCATCCGGGCCGAGGTGGTGGCTTATGACGACCTCACCCGCCTCGGGTCCATGAATGAAGCGAAGTCCAAAGGCAAGTTACGTCTCGAAGGCAAGGAATACATCGTCAAAGATGGGGATATTGTCCACATCCGATTTAACGTATAATGGGATCGAGAAATCCAAGACAAATCAGAACCGGAGGCCCGCATGTCTCGCTTAAATCGCCGCACGATCGTGTTGTTTGGAGCAGTCACGCTTGTCATCGCGCTGGCCTGTTCCATTTCGTTGGCGCCAACCACGAGCGCCCCCCCCTGCCTTTGATTCCACCAAGGCCGCGCTGGAGTTTCAAAGTACGGCCATGTCCTTGCAACTGACGCAGGCGGCGATGAACGTGCCGCCTGCCCCCACGCAAGCGCCGCCGGAGGTTGTCCAACCCACCAACAATCCGCCCACCGACGCGCCGCCTCCGACTGTCGCCCAGCCGACGGCCACGCAGGATATAAAAGCCCGCATGAAGACCGCCAAGATCCTGATGTATGAAGATTCGATGGGCGCGATCCCGCCCCTGGTACCCTGGGTCAAGCCACGCTGGACTTGATGGATTTAGATGCGCTTACCTACACGGCGGATATTGGCGATTTGATGAATTATCTTAATTCAGGCACCAAGTGGGACCTGATCATTATCGCGGCCGAAAGCCGCTCGGCGGTGCAGGGTGAATTTTGGGATGTGATCGTACCCAAGGTGACGAACGACAAAACCGCTTTGATCGTGGAAATGTGGTATCTCTCCGACACCGCGGTCGGGAAGATCAGCCAGTTGACATCCAAGTGCGGCATCCGATTCCAGAAAGTCCGTACCGATGTGGAGTCGATCTACACCGTTAAGTCTGACCATCCCATTTTCACCACTCCCAACAGCAATTTTGGGTTGACCAATTATTGGGGCTACTGGAAGGATAAAGGCGGCGACTACGTGCGCGTGACGGGAGGCGATGCCGTCATCGTGGCCGGCGGATACGCCAGCCACTCCTCCGATTATGGGCTGATCACCTCCTGCATCGAGGGGCGCGTGATCATCCAGACCTTCTCCGACCACGACTATCACAGGGAGGATATTCAGGCGTTGTGGGAGAATTACGTCACCTACGTGTTGACCAACCATTTCGCGGTTGTGCCATAATCAAAATTCGGTGGTGGCCTAAAGTAAGTGATGATTGTCGTGGGGCGGGATGGAATCCCGCCAAATTGCGAGTATGCGGAATACCATTCCGCACCACATCACTTACTTGTGTACCACTACCCAAAATTCAAGTTGACAGTCACTCCCAAAATGACTGTCAATTCTTAGGAGACACTTATGCCCTACAAACTATCCCGCTGGTCGCTCGCTGACCTTTTCCCCGCGCCCCATGGGGGCGTGGCCAGCCCCGAACTGGAGACCGCCTTCGACCAGATCGAGGAGCAGGTGGGCGACTTCGAGGGCGTGCGCGGAAAACTGCGCGCCGATATGTCTGTGGGCGAGTTCCTGCATATCATCCAAACCTCCGAGCAGACGACACGCATCGTTCATAAACTGGACGCTTTCGCGGGTCTGGCCTTCGCGGCGGATACCCAGGACCAGGCCGCGCAGACCCTGCAGAACCGCGTCCAGCAGTTCATGGCCGATATGGGCAACCGCACCCTGTTCTTCAGCCTGTGGTGGAAGGGACTGGACGACGCGAACGCCAAGCGCCTGATGGATGCCAGCGGCGACTATCGCTATTACCTCGAGGAGATGCGCCACTTCAAGCCGCACACGCTCAGCGAACCCGAGGAGAAGATCGTAAATATCAAGGATGTGACCGGCTCCAGCGCGCTGGTGAACCTGTACGATTCCATCACCAACCGCTACATATTCAAATTGAAAGTGGATGGCAAGACAAAAGAGTTGACGCGCGGCGAGTTGATGAATTTCGCCTACAGCCCCGACCCCAAGATGCGCGCCAAGGCCTACCAGGAACAGTTCCACGTGTATGCGGAGGACGGTCCCATCCTCGGGCAAATGTACCAGACGCGCGTGCGCGATTGGCACAACGAGGGCATCGGCTTGCGGAAATTCAAGACCCCGAACTCGGTCCGCAACCTGATGAACGATATCCCCGACGAGGCCGTGGATGCCTTGTTGGATGTGGCGCAACGGAACGCGCCTGTCTTCCAGCGCTTTTTCAAACTGAAAGCCAAACAATTGGGGATCCCTTCGGGGAAATTGCGTCGTTATGATGTCTATGCTCCCGTGACTGCCGCGACGAAAAAATATACATTCGACAAGGCCGCGCAGATGGTGTTCGAATCGTTCTCGGCGTTCAACCCTGAATTCGGCAAACTGGCGAAGCGCGTCTTCGACGAGAACCATCTCGATAGCGAAATCCGCAAGGGCAAGCAGGGCGGCGCGTTCTGCGCCTCCGTCCTGCCGGAGACGACGCCCTACGTGAAGGTCAACTATCAGGGCAACGCGCGCGAGGTCGCCACGCTGGCGCACGAACTTGGTCACGCCATCCACGCCATGCTGGCATCGCACCACAGCACGTTCACCTTCCACTCGTCCCTGCCGCTGGCGGAGACCGCCTCCACTTTCGGCGAAATGATGCTGGTGGAGCGGATGCTGGCCGCCGAGAAGAACAAGTCCGTGCGGCGCGACATCCTCTTCCGCCAGGTGGACGACTCCTACGCCACCATCGGACGCCAGGCCTGGTTCGCCATGTTCGAGCGCAGCGCGCACGACATGATCATGAAGAACGCCAGCGTGGACGAGGTCTCGGCGATGTACTTCGAGAACCTCAAAGAGCAGTTCGGTGACTCGCTGGAACTG
>Ga0210023_1001188_pt1 | contig 18626 bp, 19 predicted proteins | sample CryGeymeta201524_FD_183987 | JGI IMG/M metagenome (GOLD analysis project Ga0210023, IMG submission 183987) | Groundwater microbial communities from Crystal Geyser aquifers in Utah, USA - Crystal Geyser metaG 2015-24 (SPAdes) (version 2) | ecosystem: Environmental > Aquatic > Deep subsurface >... | reverse complement strand
AATTAGGTACTTGACAATAGCAAATGTAATTCTTCTTATCTATACAGCTCTAATTTTTAGCGTTGTCTTAGCAGCAATTTTTTTACATGAGAAAATTGAAAAAAGAACTCTTGTGGCGATTGTCTTTTCTTTTATTGGAGTACTTATTGTTAGTGACCCAGCGCAAATAAAAATTAACCCGCAACAATTTTATGGATCGCTTTTTGCACTGTTAGGTGGTTTTTTCTATTCAGCCATGGCAATTAGTTCAAAATCATTAACACAAAAGACAACTCCACTGTACGCTGCTTTTTGGCAATATTTTATTATTATAATTCTTTCTTTTGTGTTTTCTTTACCTAACCGTCCGGCACTGATTTTTAATAATATTGTTCCATTACTTTACCTAGGGTGGGCAGCAGGAGGTTTGGCATTTTTACTATATATGAAAGGAATTGCAAAAGTGAAGGGTCAAATTATCCAAGTGATTACGATGCTAGAAATAGTAATCGGATCTTTGTCAGGAATAATATTACTTGGAGAAAAACTTAATTTACCAACAATAATCGGTGGTATTTTTATTCTTTTTGGAATTTTTATCGTTTCTGCAAAAAGAGAAAATAATTTTTTTGTGATCCTAATCGGAATCGGACCGATGTTTACAGGTTGAGAACCTGCCGTCCTAACCACTAGACGATAGGACCTAACTGAATTTTCAATTATCAATTCTCCCTTCGACTACACTCAGGACAAGTAATTTTCAACAAACCTACATTAGACAATGTCATCGCAAGCAAAGCCGAGTCTGACTCGGCGAAGCAAAGCAATTCCATTACCAATAAGTTATCCTATATTAACGGAATTGCTTCGTCATCCCGCTGAGCGGGATTTCTCGCAATGACAAAATTATTTCTGTAATTTGACTTTCCATCTTTACTAATGTAATATTTTATCATCCCCTAAGTTATTCAACAACTTGAATCAGGGGAATTTTTATATGAATAATAAAGTTCAACTGACAAAAACCGGTTTTGAAAAATTACAGTCTGATCTTAATAGTCTAAAGAAGACTGGATTACCAGAAGCAATAAATCGTTTACAAAAAGCTCGAAGTATGGGCGATTTAAAAGAAAACAGCGAATATTCAGCAGCAAAAGAAAATCTTGCATTTGTAGAAAATAGAGTTGCCGAATTAGAACAAATGATTCAACAAGCAGAAGTGATTGATATTGCTAATGACAACAATACAATATCATTGGGTAAAAAATTTATTGCCATAATTAATAGAGAAGAAAAAACAATCACAATAGTTGGAGAGTATGAAGCAGATCCTGTTAACGGAAAATATTCAGTAACATCACCAATTGGTAAAGCATTGCTTGGAAAAAAAGTAGGAGATTCAGTTGAAATCAATATTCCTGCGGGAAAAATTACCTATAAAATAGTTTCACTCCAATAAACCCCGTAACCACGAACTTACGCTCTGGATATTTTCACGATTACTTCATAACAGATATCTATTCATCTTTGGATTTATGCGAGGGAGTATTTTGGTTACGAGGTAAAAAAGCCATCCGTTTATTGGATGGCTTTTTATAATTACTGATTAAAAATTTAGTTGCAGTTAGCAGCGTTACCCGAACCTTGGTTAGTTGATTCTCCGGTGACTGAATAAGCAGTTGCAACCTCAGTTTTTGAAAGGTCTTGAGAACAATATGTGCCTTTTTCTTTTGAGCTACAGCATACCAACTCTTTCATTGCATTTGGAATTCTTCCACCAAAATCAAATTCAGAGACTACTTGTTTATTGTTTAACAATAATGTTGGAGAACTTCCGATTTGATACTTATTCGCTAAATCAAAATCTTTTTGAGCAAAGGCAAGTCCTCTTGCCTTATCATCAACACAAGCCTTAAGTTGTGTTGTATTTATCCCAGTTGATGATAAACATTCTTCAGACTTACCTTCTTTCATATAACAACCTACATATTCCCAATAATTTTCTTTTTGTTCATCACGGATACAAATCTGTCGAAGATTTTCTTGAGCTTCCTTATCACCATGCATTGATGTAATTTTTCCATTTTCAACTGCGCCAATATATTTAACATCGATATTATTAGATAGAGCTGGTTGTTCATCAATTGTTTTTTTAATTACACGTTGCATTTGTAGACCAAATGGACAATCTGCAACCACAAAGGCAGTTAGTTTTGTATTGTTAACCTTTGTCAAATCATTACATGTAAGTTTTTTTGTTTGAGTTTGAGCAGCTGGGGTGGTTTTGCCAAGGGTATCAACTTTTATTCCAGATACAAAAAGAATCTTTCCATCTTTAGTGATGTATGAGTTATATTTTTGATCTGCACCACTTTTCAATATTAATTCAAACTCATAAACACCATTTGTGTCTGTTATTTTTCCAATCTCAAACTTTGTTGCCGGATTATTTATTACTTTTTTTACTGCTGTTGGAATAATATTATTTTTTATATTTGTTAATGCGTTTTTTTGTGAAAGTTTACGAAATAAAAGACCGGCGAGAATTACCAAAATAACCATAAAAAATAAAGTTCCCTTATTAAACCCTTGCTTAGTTGATTTTTTTTCAACAGGTGTAATATTTTCAATAGGAGCAGAACGACGAACCGTTGGTTTTATATTTTTTTTAACTCTGTTCATAAATAAAAATAAATTATTAATTATCGTTAATCATATTAACATAGTGGAAAACATGACATTTGTCAAACGTAATAAAAAATTAATTAACAGATCAAGCTAATTTAGTACCGGGATAAATAGTTTTTTTGGCATTAATCACAATTGGATTATTTTCCAGGTCATATACCAAAATCATTCCCTGCGATTGACTACCAAACATTGCGCGAGGTTCAAGATTTGCTACAAAAAAACACCTTTTTCCTTTAAGTTGAGTTGGTTTATACCATTCTTTTATCCCGGATAAAATTGTAACAATTCCATAATCTTTTCCCAGATCAACAGTGAGTTTTAATAGTTTATTTGATTTTTCTATTTCCTCAACTGAAATAATTTTACCTACTCGTATATCAATCTTTTGAAAATCAGAATAATTAATTAATGGTTTTTTCATATTATTTTGCGTATATACGATACTGATTACTCCCAATTTTTTCCCATCGAAATATTTTAATCTCACCAATTTCTTTTGTGTTTGAAACGTGAGGACCACCACAAAATTCTTTTGAATAAGCATCTTGCGGAGAGCTTGTCGAACCACCGATTAAATATATTTTTACCATATCAGGATATTTTTCACGGAAAAAGGATTTTGCATTTAATTTTAATGCTTCTTCTTTGGGTATAATTATTGAAGTAATAGGGAGTGCTTTAGTTATTTTATCGTTAATAATACTCTCAACTTTTTTTATTTCTTCTTCAGTTGGTTTTCTAGAAAGATAAAAATCAAAACGTAACCTTTCTCCGGTAATATTTGACCCTTCCTGTCGAACTTCGTTTCCTAGCACATCAAACAGTGCTTGATGAAGTAGGTGAGTGGTGGTGTGATATTTTAGTGTTTTTACACTGTTGTCAGCTAATCCTCCCTTAAATTTTCCAACCGATGCAGAGCGGGATAAATTCTGGTGTAATAATAATGCAGAATCATAGTTTAACTTCAATTTTATTTCATCCACGTTTCCCCCCCATTTTTTTAATAACTCAACCGCAATCTCAAATGGAAAACCATATGATTGTTTAAGATCAAAGAGAGATTTTCCATCAATTTTTTCTTGCGTTTGAAGAATTTTTATACCCTTATCAATTATTTTTAAAAACGAATTCGCCTCTTTTAGCACTGAAGATATTATTTTAGTAAAATCTTTATCTTTAAAGTAAATTATTTTATATATATCAAAAACATCTTGACAAAGTTTGGGTATGATTTTTGAAGGAATGATATTTAAATCACGCATTTTTACTACAGATCGACGGATAAGTCGGCGCATAATATATCCCTGTTCTTTGTTTGAGGGCTCGATATCTTCCCGCGCTAAAAAAACAGCGGTTTTAATATGATCAGCAATTATTCTCATGGCGAATTTATTTTCTTCATATTTTTTTCCACATTCTAAAGACAATGTTTTGATTAGCGGAGCAAATATTTGGGTTTGAAATAAATCTGGTTGATTTTCCAGTGCCATAATTAGACGCTCTAACCCACCTCCGAAGTCGACGTTTTGAGATGGGAGCAAAGAAAAGGTACCATCTCTTTCCTTTTTATATCTCATAAAAACACAATTGCCAATTTCAATAAACCGACCACATTCACAGTTTGGATGACAAGTATCTCCAAATTTTTTATCGTGAGGGGTTTCGATGAATTCGTAAAATATTTCTGAAGTGGAACCTCCCGGTTCTCCAGCTGGCATATTATTTGGAACTCCTGCACGTGACCACCAATTTTTCTCGGGACCATACTTAAAAATATGGTTTTCCTCAATCCCTAATTTTTTCCATATTTCATATGATTCATCGTCAGCAGGTAGGTTGTTTGTTTTGTCTCCTGAAAAAACAGTGACATATAATTTTTCTTTTGGAATCAATAATTCTTTTGTTAAAAATTCCCAAAACCAGTCGATTTGCTCTTTTTTAAAATAATCTCCCAAAGACCAATTACCCATCATCTCAAAAAACGTGTCATGGCGGTTGTCTCCAACCTCTTCGATATCTTGAGCACGAAGACAACGTTGAATATTGTATAATCGTTTACCAAGTGGAGAAGGTTCGCCAAGTAGATAGGGAACAAGTTGTTGCATGCCAGATCCGGTGAAAAGTGTGGTGGGATCATCTCGGGGAATTAAAGGAATTGGAGGAATTTCGATATGATTTTTGCTTTTCCAAAAATTAGCAAATTTTTCTCTGAGTTGTAAATGAGTGATTGACATAATGTAAGATTATACATTATATATGATTATTGATTTATGATATATGATTTATGAATATAATAAAAACAATTAAATCAACTGACACGCAAAAAATAAAAGCTTTATTTTCAAAGCTATATATTCCACCGTTAAACTCTCATAAAGGACAAAATGGAAAACTATTGGTGATTGGTGGATCGTCGCTTTTTCACGGCGCTTCAATTTGGGCAGCGGAAATAGCTTCTTATGTTGTAGATATGGTGCATTATTCGTCAACTGTAGAAAATAACCAAATAATGTTGAGTTTGAAAAAGAAATTTCAAAACGGAATCATTGTCCCACGAAATCAACTTGATTCATATGTGAATGAAGATGACTCGATTTTGATCGGATCGGGAATGATAAGGAAAGAATTTAGAATCAATAATTTAGAATTAAGAATTAAGAATAAAGAATTAAATTTGAATAAAATAACTAAACTTAAAGATGAAGCGATGATGACATATCAATTAGTAAATTATTTGATAAATAATCATTCCAATAAACAGTGGGTGTTGGATGCTGGAGCACTACAAATGATGGAAAAAGAATGGTTATCAAAACTTAAACAACCAATTATTACTCCACATCAACAAGAATTTAAATGTTTATTTGGTATAGATATTAGTAAATCTAAACTGGAAGATAAAATAAAAATAGTAGAACAGATGGCTTTGAAATATGAAACAGTAATTTTATTAAAAGCAGTTGTTGATATTATTTCTGATGGCAAAATAACTTATACGATTAAAGGCGGCAATTCAGGATTAACAAAGGGAGGGACAGGAGACTTATTGGCTGGTTTAGTGGCGGCAATTTCCACAAGAAATCCCCCACTATTGTCAACTGTTTGTGGAAGTCTTCTTTTGAAGATGGCTGCTGACCGCTTGTTTTCAAAGCAAAAGTATTGGTATAATATAGAAAACATAATTCAGACAGTACCTCAAGTTTGGGCTAGTCTTATATAAAACACTTATGAAAAAAGAAACAATTATTGCAGTTATTCTTGGTATTGGATTTGGTTTGATTGTTGCAATTTTTATGGTGATTCGGACAGGTACACAAAATACAAAAAATACTAAAACAATTGCTAATTCAATATCAAGCGCTCCAACAAAACAGATTAATCAGAGCCTTGTTACTAATCTTGAGATTACTAGTCCAAAAGATAACGAACTTATCAAAGATAAAGCTGTTTCCATTAATGGAAAAGCAACAAAAAATTCAATGATTATTATTCAGTCTTCTGTCAAAGACATAATTATTAAAAATAAAGAAATAAATTTTAAAGTTGATATGCCATTATCCTTGGGAGAAAATGTTATTCAGGTGAGCGTTTATCCTGATGACAAAAATGTTCCATTTCAGAAAAAACAACTACAAGTTTATTATTTAGCAGAATAAATGAAAAAAACACTGTTCATAAATATCTTAATATTATCACTATTTCTTTTATCGTATAGAGTTATTGCTCAGTCTGAAGAGGCAGCATCAGCAGCTGACGCTTCATCATCGGCCACAACACAAGTTGATGATACTGTTAAAGCGTTTAGAGAACGGACGGAAAAGGCTTTAGAAGCAGAACGAAGTAATCAGCAAGTATTAGCAGGAAATGTTAAGTCAATAAAGGATAATAAGATTACATTAATCGCAAGAGATAATGAAGAATATACGATAACAATAGAAAAAGACTTGACGCTTATTTATTCATTAATTAATGGAGTCAAGAAAGAAAAGGAGTTTGATGATATTGTTAAAGACGATTATATTGTAGTTACTGGGCCAATGATTGATAAAAATGTCAACGCAAACTCAATTTATTTGGAGGAACAGTATATATTGCAGTCTGGTAAGGTAACAGATATTAATAGAGAAGATTTTTATTTAAATATATTAAATGTTGATAAGGAAAATGATTTAGTTGACATTGAGATATATACAAAAATATATTTGATTAATATCAAGACATTAGAAAGTGAAAGAATTGGTTTTTCAAAAATTAAGGTTGGAGACACAATTCACATTGTATATAAAAAATCTATTGGGGATAAAAAAGAAGAACAAAGATACTCTGCTACAAGAATTTTAGTAATTCCCCAAGAATACTTTGTTAAAAAATAATTTTATTCATTTATATGTTGTCGTTTTTAAAAAAATGGTTTGATTTTAATGAAAAAGAGCTTACGAGATTGGGTAGTATTGTAAAACAGATTAATCAGCTTGAACCAGAAATCAAGAGATTCAAAGAAAAAGATTTCATTGAAGAAACTAATGAACTAAAAGAACAAATACAATCAGGGAATAAGAAACTCGAAGAAGTATTACCACGATCCTTCGCTCTTGTTCGTGAAGCAGCATATCGTGTTTTAGGTCAGCGTCATTTTGACGTTCAATTATTAGCAGGAATCGCACTTCATGATGGTAAGATTGCAGAACAAAAGACAGGAGAAGGAAAAACACTTTCTGCGACTACTGCCCTATATTTAAATGCTTTAACAGGAAAAGGTGCACATTTAGTGACGGTGAATGATTATTTAGCGCGGATTGGAACCGGATGGATGGGACCGGTGCTTGATTTTTTAGGAATGACAACGAGTGCAATTATTGGTGAAAAATCATTTATTTATGATAAAGATTTTAATGAAAAAGATAGTTGGGATTGGCGTTTGGCGCATTTACGTCCAATAACACGTCGGGAAGCATATCTTACTGATGTTACTTACGGAATTAACAGTGAATATGGCTTTGATTATTTGCGTGATAACATGGCAGCTAATACTGAAGAAATGGTTCAGAGGGGTTTTAATTATGCAATAATTGACGAAGCAGATTCAGTCTTAATCGACGAGGCACGTACTCCCCATATCATTTCTGCACCTTATGATGAAGATACATCAAAATATTATCGTTATTCACAGGTTATCAAAACATTAGATCCAAAAATCGATTATATAATCGACGAAAAACAAAGAACAGCAAATTTAACAGAGGCGGGAATTTTACGGATTGAAAAAAACCTTGGAGTTGAGAATATCTATGAAAAGGATTTCGACACACTTTATCATCTTGAAGCCGCTTTAAAAGCCGATGCGCTTTTTAAAAATAATAAGGATTATATTGTAAAAGATGGAGAAGTAATTATCGTTGATGAGTTTACTGGTCGACTTTTACCAGGTCGAAGATTTTCAGAAGGACTGCATCAAGCAATTGAGGCAAAAGAAAATGTTTCAATTCAGCGTGAATCAAAAACTTTAGCCACAGTTTCTCTTCAAAATTATTTTAGAATGTATAAAAAAATTGCTGGAATGACAGGGACAGCGTCAACCGAAGCAGAAGAGTTTCATAAAATTTACAAAACAGATGTATTGGTGATTCCCACTCATAGAAAGATGATTCGAGCAGATCACCCGGATATGATTTATAAAACTGAAAACGCAAAATATAATGCTGTGATTGAAGAGATTGTAAAAAATTATCAAATTGGCCGACCGGTTTTGGTTGGAACGGTTTCAATTGAAAAAAATGAACTCTTATCTCAACTTCTTAACAAAAAAGGAATTCCGCATCAACTTCTTAATGCAAAAAATCATCTTCAAGAAGCACAAATCATCGCTGATGCTGGAAAAAAAGGTGCGGTTACCATCGCTACAAACATGGCGGGAAGAGGGGTGGATATTATATTGGGAGGACAACAAGAAGAGTTAAAAGTTCAAAGCGCAAAGTTCAAAGTTAAGGCAAAAGAAGAGTGGGAGAGACAACATGATGAAGTGGTTAAGTTGGGAGGACTATATGTGATTGGTACAGAACGACATGAATCGCGTCGAATTGATAATCAACTTCGAGGTCGAGCCGGACGGCAGGGAGATCCTGGAGAAACACGTTTTTTTGTAGCGTTGCAAGATGATCTGATGAGAATTTTTGGAGGTGATCAAATTTCCAAAATCATGACTTTCTTTAACTTTCCTGAAGATCAGCCACTAACACATTCAATGGTGAGCAAGGCAATTGAACAAGCCCAAGTTAAGGTTGAGGGTTTTAATTTTGATATTCGAAAACATTTGGTTGATTATGACGATGTGATTAATCGTCAAAGACAGATTCTTTATGAACTGAGGAATAATTTAATGAAACTAAATAATGTTTTAGAATTTAAAAAAGCGCTATTTACGATTTTGGGAAAAGAAATTAATCAAATCACACAATCTTTTTTTATCGCGGAAAATGAACCTTCAAACGAGCAAAAAGATCTTTTCTTAAAAGAGATGAGCATGATTCTTCCGAATGAGACTGAAAAGATACAAATTGTTACTAAAAGAAATAATGCAGAAAAAATTAGCAACGAACTAAATAATATAATAATGCAGGTTTATGAACAGCGACAAAAAAAATATGGACAAGGATTATGGACTAATGTTGTTGGAATGATTTGTTTATCAACAATTGATAAATATTGGACTGACCATTTAACGGCAATCGAAGATTTGCGGGAAGGAATAAACTTGCGCGGTTATGCACAAATGGATCCATTGGTTGAGTATAAAAACGAAGCATTTAAAATGTTTGAAAAATTAATTAATGATATTAATTATGAGATTACGCGTCGAATTTTTCGGGTAGAAATTAATGTTAATGATAGGGAAACGATGAAAAAGAAAGAAGCCGCTCCGATTTTGTACAAATCAGGAGTGACATATCGTTCAGCCTCATCGATTGATCCCTTCACTCAAAAACAACAAAAGCAGGTAGAAGATACGCAAGTAAATAATAAGATAAATCTTTCACCAAATACTAATTCACAACCAGATGCAAACGATATTGGTTTTAAGGTAACATTGCCCGGACAGACAAAAAAACAACCCGGTCGCAACGACCGCTGCTGGTGTGGGTCGGGGAAAAAATACAAGCGTTGTCACTATCCAAACTGACAATGCGCAGTCTTTCCGAAGCGAATATTCGGCTGCGTGGATCCCGTTCTTCAACGGGATAAACTCCAACCACGAGATGAATTTGAGCGAAGGAGAACAAGAAATGTCATTATCCGAACTGAAATTACATATATTAATTAAAACTAATTTCTAAACTCTTGAAAATAAAAATTATTATGATAATCCAGGTAAAAGCAAAAACTCAATCAAAAAAAGAAAGTATTGAAAAAATTTCTAATAACACGTATCAAATTTTTTTACACGAAACACCGGAAAAAGGAAAAGCAAATAAGGCCCTAATTAAATTATTAGCTGACAACTTTAATATTAGTCCCTCTCGGGTAAAAATAATTAGTGGTCTAAAAAGTAAGAATAAGGTAATAAATATCGATAAATAATTAGACATTATTCGCACTTACTCCATAAACCGCGTTTGTTTTCGCGCGCTTCGGTTTCCGCTTCAATAAATTGTTTCGCGTATTTGACATCAGGAGGAAAAGTGGATGCATGAGCAAAACCTTGACGGACAAGATAGTCATTAACAAAAAGAGCTGAATTTGTACTATCTTGTTTAATCCAAACATAGCGTAACAACCGCTTATAGCGATCAACATTGGAAACATCTTTTTCCATTATTATTTCTTTTCTTTCAACTAATTTTTGATTAGCAATTTTTGCTTCTTCACCAAAACACTGAAGTTTTATTAGCGGATGATGAAGCTCCGGTGTATCAATGCCAATATAACGCAAGTGACTTTGGTCGTTTAAAATAATCGTATCGCCGTCAATAACAGAAATGACTTTAGTTGCGTTTTTGATTGGAGTAGGGGATATTTTTACGACCTGGTTATTTTTTAGGTTAGTTTTTATCGGATTATTTTGTTGAATTATTGTCTGATAAATTAAAAAGATAACAAACAAACATAAACTGACCAATTTTTTATTGATTTTGATTTTCATAAGAAAGGTCAAAATAAACTTATTTGATCTGTTTGCGTTTTAACAGGTTTCTTTGAGATTGTACTTTTTTTCGTGTTTGGATAAATTCGATTAACCAGTCCAAACATTTCAAACTCAAGCAAGTACTTTTTTAGAGAATCATTAAATCCGGTAAAGAGAGTTTTCTTAATATCATATTCAATATCAATGTCTGTTTTAATCTGTGCCAATTGTTTAGCTAAGAAAATAGATTTTTTACAATCAATAATAATTTGACGGGTTTTATCCTTAATTTCATCAAGGTGATTAAAGAGATTTTCGATTGTTTGAAACTGACTAATTAATAGCGCAGCGGTTTTGGGACCGATTCCCTTAGCACCGGAATAATTATCTGCCGGATCACCCATGAGCGCTTTAAAATCCGAGATTTGTCCAGGCGTTATCCCAAGTTTTTTTATTACAGCGGGAGAATCCATCAGTGCAAGATTGGAAAGTCCCAATTGTGGAGCAATAACCATAATATTATCATTAACCAGTTGCAATAAGTCCTTATCACCAGACAAAATTAAAGTTCTAATATTATTTTTAGCTGCAATTTTTGCTGTTGTTCCAATCACGTCATCAGCCTCAAACCCATCTTTTTCGATATGAAAGATTTGCCCTTGGTCAAGCGCTGACTTAATTGTGGGTATTTGAATGATAAAATTATTATCAATTTTTGGTCGTTGGGCCTGATATTTATCAAATAATTTATTTCGAAATGTTGGTGCGGGAGTGTCAAAACAAACAGTTAAATATGTTGGTTTGAAATCGTTAGTCACTTTGTGAAGCATGGAAAAAAAACCGTAGAGAATATTAGTTGGAATGCCGGATCGAGTTTTAAAAGGGGGAATTGCATGAAACGCCCGGTGCATAATTGCGTTTCCGTCAATGATCAACGATGTGTTCATTATTTATTAGGGGTTATGATTGAGTGATAGTAAATCCTGCCTTGATTTAACACCAACAATTTTTTCAAATTCATCTTGATCAAGGCTTTCTTTATCTAAGAGTGCTGTTGCAACCTTATCCAATAATTTTTTTTGTTTGTCGATTGTGGAAACCGCTAATTCATAACCAGCAGTAACAATGGTTTTTATTTCTTGATCAATCTTTGCCATCATTTCCTGGGAAACACTATTCTGCTCCCAATATGATTTGCCCCATTCGGTAATGTCCCGCGTTGGTCCATAATTAACTGGCCCAAGTGTGCTCATTCCGTATTCAACCACCATTGCCCGGGCAATACTGGTTGCTTGATCAAAATCATTCGCAGCACCTGTTGTGATTTCTTTAAACATCACGTTTTCAGCGGCTCGTCCTCCCATGGTTACGGCAATCTGTTCTAGTAAATGGCTTTGTGTTTCATGGAGTTTATCTTTTTCCGGAGGAATTAGAGTATATCCCAAAGTCATACCTCGGGAAACGATTGAGATTCTATGCACCGGATCAGTATGAGGTAAAAAATGAGATACAATTGCATGACCGGCTTCATGATAAGCAGTTAATTGGCGGTCTGACTCAGTTTGTAGACGTTTTTTTTCCGGTCCCAGTTTAACTTTTGTTGCTGCTTCTTCAAGATCTTCCATGGTGATTTTTTCTTTAGTATTACGGGCAGCGTGGATGGCGGCTTCATTCAACATATTTTCTAAATCTGCTCCAGAATAACCAACAGTGCGTTTTGCGATTTTATCCCAATTAACCATGTCAGTGAAAGGTTTGTTTTTTGAATAAATTCGAATAATTTCTTTTCGACCAGTAACATCAGGGTAATCAACCAAAATTCTTCGGTCAAATCTTCCCGGACGCATCAATGCTGTATCCAACATATCTCCGCGATTAGTTGCGGCAATCACAACCACTTGCTCGGTTGGATTAAATCCATCCATTTCAACTAAAATTTGGTTTAATGTTTGTTCGCGTTCGTCATGTGAAGGCATCATTCCAACCGATCGTGCGCGTCCAATTGCGTCAATCTCGTCAATAAAGATAATTGATGGTGCACTTTTTTTAGCAGTCCCAAAAAGATCACGGACACGAGCAGCACCTATTCCAACCAACATTTCCATAAATTCTGATCCGGCAATAGAGAAGAAGGGGACATTTGCTTCACCGGCAACTGCTTTTGCCAGTAATGTTTTTCCGCATCCTGATGGCCCAACAAGCATAACGCCTTTTGGAGTTCGTGCTCCAAGTTTTTTATATTTTTCCGGATGTTTTAAAAAGTCGACCACTTCTTCAAGTTCTTTTTTTGCTTCATCAACGCCGGCAACATTCGCGAAGGTTGTTTTTGGAAGGTCTTTATTAAAACGTTTGACGCGTGCTTGTCCAAATGAAAAAACCGAATCTTGTGCTCCTTTTGCTTGGCGGAAAAGAAAAAGAAAAAATACAACCATTAAAATAGTTGGAACAACATTACTGACTAAATTCATCAATCCGCTTGATCCTTGCGTGTCTTTGACAATCGTGTTGATAGATTCAGGATTTATATTTGAGTCATTTAATATTTTTCTAAAACTGTCCCCGGTTTCTTTATATGAAATCGCCATTGATTCGTTTTTATAATATGCCAGAATTTTATTGTCAATTACTTCAATTTTATTAATTTTACTAGCACGAATATCCTGGAGTATCACTGCGATTGGTTTTTCAGGTAGGGCTTGTTTTACTTCTTTAGAAATCGAACGGAAAAGGTAAGAAAAAAATAAAATAGAAAAAATAATGATAAAAACCGTTTTAATATTCAACTCAAGTTTAAATTGAGTAATTTTTTTAATTGGTTGATTATTTTTTTTATTAGCCATGTCGTTCATTTTAACAGATTTTTGGTAGAATAAGAATGGAAAAAAATAAAACTGTTAATTTTGTACGTTAGACCTTTATCAGACAATGTCATTGCGAGGAGCGACTATAAGGAGCGACGTGGCAATCCCATTACCAATAGAGTTATTCTTATATTAACGGGATTGCTTCGCTTCATCCGCTTAGGTGGGGTTTGCTCGCAATGACAACTAATATATAGGTAAATTATATTTTATAAACATGAAAACAATAGTGTTAAAAAGAGGCAATCATTCCTATATTGTTAAGGAAACTGTAAAAGTTCTTTCCTCCGGTGGTTTGGTGGTTTTTCCATCGGATACAGTTTATGGTTTATTGGCTGATGCAACTAATAAATACGCGATTAATAAATTGATTGAAGTAAAAAATCGACCATTTGGAAAAGTAATCTCCATTTTTGTCGACGGTTGGGGAATGTTAGATAAACAAGTCGAGATATTATCATCACAAAAACAAGTTTTACATGAGATATTACCCGGTGCATTTACCGTAATACTACCGTCAAAACATCAAGTTGATAGTAGATTGGAATCAGAAAAAAACACATTAGGGATACGTCTTATAAAATATCTCTTGATAAACCAGTTGGTTAGAGCTTTCGGCAAACCACTTACGGCCACTTCTGCCAACCTATCCGGAAAACAACCACATTATCAACTAAGTACATTTCAAAAAGAATTAAGTTCAAAAAAAACGCAACTGATTGATTTGGCTATTGATGCAGGAAATTTACCAAGGAACAGACCGTCAACTGTAATTGATCTGACAAAAGCAAATATAAAGGTTTTACGTCAAGGAGATAGATCAGTCGATAAAATCTATATCAGTAAAAGCGAAAAAGAAACCAAAAAAATTGCTTTATCAATTTTTAATCAAAATAAAAAAAATGTAGTTAAGAAACCTATGGTTTTTATAATTTCAGGTGAATTAGGCGCAGGCAAAACCGTTTTCATTAAGGGAATTGGTGAAGAGTTGGGTATTAATAATATTATCTCGCCAACATATACGATAGCCTATGAATATCCGCTTAAAGATAAGTATTTTAATAAGCTGTCGCACTTTGACCTGTATCAAATCGATTCTGCTCAAGATTTAGAAAAAATTGGGATAGAAGAAGTATTAAAACCTAATAATCTTTTAATGTTTGAGTGGGGAGAGAAAATTGGCAATCTAATTAAAGTAATTAATAAACGCGCGTATATTGTATATATTAATATTGAATATATTACTGAAGGATCGAGAAAGTTAAGAGTTTCGTATAACTCATGAAAATCTTGGCGATTGATACTTCAGCAGATGAAACAGCAGTTGCAGTGGTTGAAGGAAGAAGAATTATCAGTAATGTAATTTATTCTCAAATTGATATACATAAAAAGTGGGGAGGAATTTATCCGACTTTAGCAAAACAGGCGCATGAAGAAAGGATTGATGGGGTGGTGGAAAAGGCTTTAAAGAGATTTATGATATATGATTTAAGATTTAAGAATATTGAGCGTTATATGGATGGGATTGATGCGATTGCGGTGACACAAGGACCAGGGTTGGCAATTGCACTTGAGGTGGGAATTCGAAAAGCAAAAGAATTGGCAATCCAATATCAAAAACCATTAATTGCAGTTAATCATTTAGAAGGGCATTTGTATTCTTGTTTTGCACAAAACCGATTTGGTAAACCGACTTATGAAATAAAATTTCCTTATTTAGGTTTAATTGTTTCCGGCGGGCATACTGAAATTGTTTTAATCAAAGGTCATTTACAATATCAGGTTTTAGGGGAAACTCTTGATGACGCAGCCGGTGAAGCACTTGATAAGGCAGCAAAACTTTTAGGATTGAGTTATCCTGGGGGACCCGTAATTGAACAATTAGCTCAAGAAATTGGTCAAATAGATAAATATCATTTTCCAAGACCAATGCTACAGTCTAGAAACTTAGACTTTTCTTTTTCCGGTTTAAAGACCTCTTTTTATTATTATGTTAGAGAACTTCCAGAGAAAGAAAAAATTAAATCAATTAAATACCTTGTTAGTTCTTTTCAAGAAGCCGTGTTTGACGTGATTGTCAAAAAAACTGAATCTGCAATTAAACAAACCGGAGTAACAAATATTATTATTGGTGGGGGAGTTTGTGCTAATTTATATTTACGAAAACGTCTACGAGCAATGGTTAAGAAAAATAACGGAGCTATTATTTTTCCTCCTTTTAAATACTTAACCGGTGACAACGCAGCAATGATCGGAATAGTCGCTGGTTATAAAGCAAAAGCCAATCAGTTTGTTAAAAACTCAGATCATCTTGATCGTGTGACAAGGATGAGTTTGTAAAAACCGTCTTTGCAAAGTCAATGTTACTCTCGTATATTCCCTTTTTTATTTCCTAATATTCCGTTGATTTTATATTTTTTCTGGTTTACTATAAAGATATGAAAAAAAATAAGAATAATATAGATAGTGATTTGGTTACAAAGAAGTACTTAGATGAAAAATTGAGAAATAGTTTTGATAAGAATACATCTAAAATAATAAAGTTTTTAGAAATGAGATTTGATTCTGTTGATGAAAAATTTGAAAAAATAGATAAAAAACTTGAAATGCTTGATGACATTTCAAAAACTCTTGACTGGCTAGCAAAAGATTATAGGGATTTAAAAGATGAAAATACGGTTAATTCAGAACAATCCCGACGATTGGATGATCGGGTAACTACATTGGAAAAAAGAGTTTTTGCTTCATAATACAAAATAAGTAAGAGTTCAGGGCCTTTGATAAATTAATAATAAACAATATCATTTGTCATTCTGGTAAGCGACCCACTGAAATAGACTATAGAGTGCATCCAGAATCTAACGATGATTCTAAGCAAGTCAGAATAACATAGTTCTGCGTTAATAACTGTGAGTTCTTACATGGATGAGGTTGGTTCAGGAAGTTTTGCATTGTTTTTATTTTTATAAAATGGTAAAAATAAGCATGTGAAAATATTCTATAAAATAAAAAACTACTTTTTCGCTCCACGGTTTCATTTCAAGCGGATTCAGCTAAGTACTGGTAAAAATAATCAAATCTTGTTAAGATTATTTAGTTATGAAAATCAACAATAAGGTAAAGAAATTTCCCAACATTGGGATAAAAATGCAACTATGTTGAAACAATTTACTAAAGATAAGGTTTATGTGTTTATTGACGGAGCCAATATTTTTTATACTCAAAAACATCTTGGATGGAGCATTGGGAGGATATGAAAGAGCAGATAAAAAAACCCGCCGATTGCTCGACGGTACAGTAAAACATAATTAATAGAACATACAAAAAAACTAATGTCAATCGCATTTGAAAAAATTAAAAGGGGAAATTGAGCTATAAAAAATCCCCCGATTGCTCGGGGAAGGTTCGTCTCTATGACTAATATAGCAAAAATGATTTAAATTGCTACTAAATTTTTTTATAAAACCGTTATAATAGAAACATAATGTTACTATATGAAATACAGAAAACATTTTCAAAGATTAAAATCGATCATTCTTGGTCATTCGCTGATAAAACAAGAAAGGATATTCATGTCTTATATTATTTAATACAAGTATGCTAACTTACGCCAGTTGACAGCAATATGATTTTGAATATTCGAAAAAAACATTATGGAAAAACTAAGTATTTCAAAACAACTTTTTTATCAAATAGCGAATCGACTTAAAAATAATATAGTTGCCTTATCTGTTTCTGAAACTGATAAATGGTGTGGTTTATATCAAAAAGGCGGAAAAAGATTTGCCTACATTTTATTAGCAAAAAACAAACCAAAAATAGATGTATGGTGTTTAGGAAACATTGATTACATAAAACAAAAATATATTGGAAAAATAAAATTTTTAAAAAGACAAGAAACAACTGGTAGTTTTGGCAATAATTTTCAGATAAGTTTTGTAGTTGAAAATTTAGAAGATATTGAAAATGCTGTTGCATTACTTGCTGAAATTTCAGATAGTTGGTCACGGGAAGAATTATTATCAGGATATAACTTATACTGCAAAATACCAATAAATGAAATAAATTCCCAAAATGCTAATATTATTAGTTTCAAACCCCGCAGAGGACATACGGGCGTGAGCCCGTAGGAAACAACTACGGAAGCTATAAAAATATATTGTCCAAGTGTAAAAGTTGAAGAAATGTTAAAAAAAGATTTAGAAATGCTTGTTGATAGTTTAGGCGAAGATATTGTTAACTATCATCCAGAAAATTATCACCAAGAGAGATCCACTTTATTAGGTTGTAGTGATATGTTGAGAAAATATGGATTAACAGATAAAGAGTGGGAAGCCTTAGACTTTTGTTGATTCAATATATGAAAGCGGATTTGATTTTATTTCCTCCTTGCTTTTATTCTAGAGTTTGTTAAACTACTACATATATAGTATATGTTTAATTTACCTAAACAAGCTGACTACGGACTGATTATTTTATCTTTATTAATCAAACAAGATAAGCAAACGCCGCTTTCGAGTTTGATCAAAACGACTAAACTACCTCAAAGATTTTTAGCTAGGATTGCTGCAACCTTGGTTCATAGTGGTTTATTAAAAAGCAAAGAAGGTCGAGTTGGAGGTTATATTATTACTAAAAAAATAAATTCAATTAGTTTGTATGAATACTTAAAGATATTTTCCGGAGATGTTAACTTTTGTTCATGCAAAACCGATTCATGTGAGTATGAAGCAATTTGTCAACATAAAAACTTTCTTCAAAAACGTTTGAACCAATTAGTAACTACACAATTAAAAAAAGTCAAACTACTTGAACTATTTAAATAAAACTATGCTGTTGGTTAATAAGCTAACAATTGCGGTTAAGAATAAGGTTATTATTAACAACTTTTCGTATCTTTTTGAAAAAGGCAAAATATATGCCATCATGGGGCCAAATGGATCGGGTAAGTCAACATTGGCCTTAACACTTGTAGG